>JAABUU010000495.1_pt1 | contig 87281 bp, 80 predicted proteins | sample 5559301 | NCBI WGS metagenome assembly JAABUU01 (sample SAMN10711884, study PRJNA513360) | rock metagenome | isolation source: Antarctica rocks | place: Antarctica: Victoria Land, Richard Nunatak white
GACAGAGGATTGGTCGACCGAACGCCGGTATATGGACGCCGATCTACTCGCGCCGCTGGTTACCGAAACGTTGACCGCTTCAGTACCTAAGCGTTGACGAAATTACACTCGTCCGTGGACGCAGCCGTGGGCGAAGGAGTGATTATCGTACTTTCGTGCGGATATTGACGATAAACCTCATTGAAGTCCTCGATGTGAATCTTAGGGTGCGCATCAACTTCAGCCGCTCCCGCCGTGACTGGTTGGCCCTATCATGTTCGCGATTATAGCCAAAGAGTCATAAACTAACGAGGGCACGCGGCCAGTTATGCCACGGCTAACACCGATGCCTCGTAGCGCTAACCTGACGACTGTGCAGGGTGTTCACGCCGGCACGTGCCGCATCCGGTTCGACTAACGGACGCCCCAATATGCGGCTTCGCGCCGGTCGACGACGCGAGCGCTAGTTAGGGCGCTTTCGACTGCTGCGATTGTGGCCGCCGGGCGCAGGCGCGAATGAAAGTGGCGCCAAGCGGTCATGACTTTGACGACGTAGCGGGGGGTTTGACCGTTATTCGGAATTCCGTTCGCATCGAGCACGGCGTACGGCCCGGCATTGTAGCCCGCGATCGCGCGCGTCATGGCGTGACGCGACGACCGGAATAATGCGAGGAGCCGGTGCAGATACGTCGCGACGCCGCGCAAATTGCTGCGTGGCGCCCAGGGATCGACGCCTAGGCCGCGGGCCGTCTCGGGTTTGAGTTGGCCGAGGCCTTCGGCGCCGTGCACCGAGATCGCACGTGTGTGCCAACCGGATTCGACGGTCACGACCGCCATGATGAGCGCCGGGTCGACGTGCACGCGCGCGGCTGAAGCAAGCAGAGCCGCGGCATATGCACGGCTCTGTCCTTGTTGTAGATGCGGATTGATCGCGCGCATCGCTTGCGCGTACGCGGCCGTGCGAGTCGGCGCTAGAGTGACCGCACCGGCGGGCATGGCACAGACGATACAAGCGACGGAAGCAACAAGTGGAAGCGTCGCTCGAAAGAGTCGCGCGGCAGACGGCATGGCGCGCGACCTTCGTACCTAGCCCGTTATGCCCTCCCTCATGCGCTTTCGGGTTTGCCTTACCGCGGCAGATTCGGTTGCCGCGGCGTCGCTGCGGGCGACGTCGGCCGAGATCCGGTAACCGGCCGCCGCTCGTACTCATTTTCGAGCCGCGGCGACGTGCCGCCGTACCTCGTGTCGTGGATGGCGTGCGAGGGCGCGGGCGAGCCGTTTGTGCGTTCGCGGCCCGATCGTGCGTGCGGCTCGGACCCAGGGTGCTCGCCGTACGATGAAGGGGGCGCGCCGTACGACGAAGGATGCGCGCCGTACGACGAAGGATGCGCGCCGTACGACGACGACGGCCGTGCGACGTACGACGACGGCATCGGCGTATGATGGTCCGAACTACCGGCGGCCGTTCTAAGCGAGCGGGTATCGAAGCGCGCGAACGGGTTCCTCGATGATGTCGAACGCGTCCGAGTCGCCGGCGCATCCTGGACTGCGCCGGCCGCGTTGCCCGAGGGCGTCAGCCGGTCGAAGCGGTCCCAGGCACTGCGTTGCGGATGCGTCTCCAGCGGGTCGTGCGTCACGGTCGTTGCAGCGCGCGGCATCGGATCGCGACGCTCGAGCTGCATTACCTTCGGTGCAAAGCGATCCCAAGGTGAAGGCGGCTCGGCTTGCGCTCGCGCGGCACCGTTCGGCGACGGAGCGCGTAGCGACGCGTCGCGCGGCGCAATGCGTCCAGATGGGGCGCCACGTTCGGGATGAGCTTGGTACGAGCGCTGCCCCGGCGAAGTACGTTGCGTGAACGACGCTACCGCTGCCTGCTGTTGGGCAAACGATGGAATGGCGAACTTCGCTGCGGTCGGCGGAAAGCGTTTGAACTGGCTCGCGATCGAATCGCTCTTTACCGGTGCGCCCGGACGGGAAGTATAAGCGAGGTTCTCCACGCTCGGCACGATCGGCAGGACCCCTTTGACCAGCTTGGCCGTGCCGGCTTGCTTCGGCGTAACGGTGATGAGGTGGGCGAAGCGCCCCCCTTTGAAGTTAGCGGTGTTGACGGCAACGGCGCCGCCCGGCGCGGAAATGTTACGGTACTTATTGATATTCGTGACGTTCGTAACGTTCGTGATGTTGTTGTTCGTGATGTTGTTGACGGTCGTGATGTTGGTGACGTGGTTGAAAACGGGAGAGCCGAACCCGTAGCCGTTGCCCCACCAGGGATTGAGTGCTTCATACGGCGCGAGCGGCACCCAGCCGATATTTCCAAAACCGAAACTGAGGCCGCCGAAGGAGAAAAAGGCGACCAGTGCCGGCCGATAGACCGGCGCTGCGTAGGCGACGGGCTGCGGGTACCAGCACCAGCCCTGATCGGCCGCGTAGAACCAGCGCCCGTAGTGATAGGGAGCCCAACCCCACGGCTCGGCGCCGACCCACGTCCAACCGTAGTACGGCTCCCACACCCATTGACCATCGTGATAGGGCGCCCAGCCGGCGGCGTACGTGGGGTGCCAAACTTCCCCGTAGTTGGGCTCGTCGACCCACGAGCCGTAGCGCCCGAGATCGTCGGCGCCGACGATTGCGGGATCAACGTAAGCGTAGCTTGCGCCAATCCCTCCGTAACGGTCGCGGTCATCGTTCCACGCGTCGAAACTGTCGCGCCCGATTTCGGCCACAGTCTGTACTCGCGAGTTTGCGCCGTCGCCCGAGATTTCCAGGCTCGAACCAGGGTGCAGTGTCTGAGTCGCGTTCTGCGCGACGACGTCGGCTGCACCGGAACGAACCGTCACGAGCGTGTTGCCGTCAGCGTCAACGCTGACACGGTAGCGGCCTTTCTCATCGGGTCGCACGGCGACGCCGGGCGTGTCGACCTCGGGGTGCGCGGCGTTGCCGTCGAAAAGCCGTAGCTCGACCGTCCCCGCCGCGAGCTGCAGCACGTTCGAGACTGCGTCGAGGTTGCTGAAGCGAAGTTGCGTGTTGGTCCCGGCGCGCAGCGACGTCCGGTCGCCGAGCTGCAATTCGGAACGCGCATCGTTGTGCGTCGAGAGGTAGTCTCCCACACTTAGGGGCGCGTTGACGGCTGCCGCCAGCGTGTCGCCCGAATCGGCGCGCTTGATGTCGACCCCGCCCTTAATGAGGCTGATGCGGGCGACTCCCGGGCCCGCGTCGTCGGCTTGGGCGCCGAGCGGTAGCGTGCCGAAAATACCGGCGAGCAGAAAGCCGGTCGGAATCATGACGCGAACGACGCGCTGCGAGACGGAAGTCATGGGGGCGGCCTCCTGTGCCGTGCCTGGGAAACGTGCGGCAGCCTCCCGTTGTCTCCAAGGAATTGCTCGCAGGCGAACTTTCAGGCGATTTTCATGTCGGCGACGAAACCGAGCGCATGCCGCGCTATCTACACACCTCGATCTTCGTCAACGACATGGCCGCCTCGATCGACTTCTACACGAAGAAATTGGGACTTCGCTTGCTCGACGGCCCGCTCCACTATCCCGGCAACGCCGACATGGCGTTCGTCGGGTCGGACTGGAACGCATACGTCGAACTCGTCTACGACCTCGAAGATCATCCGCCGTACGAGCTAGGTAATCGTTACGAACACCTCGCCTTCGAAGTCGACGGCGATGTACCGTCGGTCGTGGACCGGCTCGAATCGCAGGGTGTGAGAGTTCTGCAGCGACCGAAGAAATCGCCCGGCGGTGCGCGGACGATTGCGTTCATCGAAGATCCAAACGGCATCCCGGTCGAGCTTCTCGAAGCGCGCGTCGGCTCAGGCGACACCATAACGTAACGTTCGCGGCCGGGAGACGTGGCGGTGCCCCGCCGTAGGGACCGGGCGGGGCAGGTCGCAGGCTTTCCGCAGGGTGCGCATGGGGGTAAACCCTACTCTTCGCCTGTTGTCACTGCTTGCATCAGCGATAAACGAATGGGTCAGCCGGCGGCGTGGCGGCCCGCCAATGGTTCAGGCGCAACACTAACCCGCGCCCGTTTGACGCCAGCATGCCCCTTGCCGCGACCCACGCGCCATCGGGTAGCGGTAAGCGCGACGCCAAGCGGACCACGATCGGCGTGGCGTCCGCGCGACAACACGTGATCTCGTAGCGCTGCAGCACGCTCGTGCTACCGCTACGCGCAACCGTTCCGATAAAAGACAATCGCTCGCCCGGACATGCGTCGGCCAATTGCGTTGCGCTTGCGATTTCGTGCGGCACGGGCGATCCGGTTGCAAGCGCGACGAATAGGAGCGTCGGAACCAGGATGCGGCCGTCGGGCCACGGCCGCACGACCTCGCGGCATTCGATGACGTCGCGCATGCGCTCGGCGTTGCGCTTGAGCGTACGCCGCGGGAAACATGCGCGGCATGCTCCGAGCAGCGCGAACCCCGCCCCGAGAGCGACGAGCGGCAACAGCCGCGGGTTTACGAAACCCGATGCACCCCGTTGCACCAGCAGCGCCAACGCGACGGCGAGCGCCAGCCGGCTGACGATGGCCGCCGCGGGCGTTGCGGCCGGGCCGCGTACAAGGAATCTCGCTCGGCGCGTGCTTCGGACAAGTCCTCCGGTGACGAGCAGCCCCGCGGTCGCCGGCGCCAGGTGCGGACCGAGCGCGGCGGCGATAGCGACCGCTGCCGTCGCGCATGGCGCTACGCTGCCGAGGGCGAGCCCAAGGCCAAAGGCGACGATCGGTCCGAACGGAGCCGCCATCAGATGCGGCGCGAGCGGCACGAGCGCGCTCGCAGCCAACGCCGATACCGCGGCGCACGGCGCGAGTACCATCAGTTCATCGAACGCATCGTGTGGCGCGGCGTCCGAGGCGCCCGGATCGCCGTGACAGCGCGACGCGAAGCTCACTAGAGCGAGCCCTACGCCGAACCGCGCGAGCGCAATCGCCGGTCCGAAGGCGATCCAGCACAGCGCCGTCGCGGCGAGCGAAAGGGCGCCGGGAACGCTCCCCGCACAACCGCAGCCCGCGAGCTGCGCGAGGAAACGTAGGCGGCGCGGTACGAGTTCGGCCGCAAGGACAAAGGGGGCCGCTTCGAAGAGACTACCCGCTGCCGCGGCGAGCGCTGCGTGTAGGGTGCCGGGCCCGAGCGCCGCGCAGCCGAGCGCGACCGCAACCGAAGGCAGGACATGGCCCGGCCGCGCCGGCCGAGGCATCCGGAGCGTTTGCGCGCGAAGTAAGGACGACATGAAGAAGATTGCCGCCCCGCGAGGAACGGCAGACGTCTATCCCCCCGAGGGCGAGCGTTGGCAAGCGCTCGAGGCTTGCGCTCGCGCGATCGCGCGGCGCTACGGCTACGGCGAAATTCGCACGCCGACGTTTGAAGCGACCGAACTCTTCGTGCGCGGCGTCGGCGAGACGAGCGACATCGTCTCCAAAGAGATGTACGACTTCGTGGATAAAGGCGGCCGAAATCTGACCTTGCGTCCCGAATGGACCGCGCCCGTCGTACGGGCTCTGCTCGAACATAATCTGCTAACCGAGGGGCCGCAACGGCTGTACTACATCGGTTCGATCTATCGCTACGAACGTCCGCAAGCCGGACGCTATCGGCAATCCCATCAATTCGGCGTCGAATGCTTCGGTTATGCGGGTCCCGAAGCCGACGTGGAGGTGATCGCGCTCGCCCACGATGTCATGCGGGAGAACGACGTGCCCGTGAGACTGGCGCTCAATTCAATCGGCGACGAAGTTTGCCGGCCTCGCTACCGCAAGGCACTGTACGAGTACTTTGCCCCGCACCGCGACGCGCTCTCCGCCGCGTCGCAAGAGCGCCTCGAGCGCAACCCGTTGCGCATCCTCGATAGTAAAGAAGCGCAGGATCGGGAGCTGGTCGGAGACGCTCCGACGATGCTCGACGTCCTATGCGAACCCTGCGCGGCGCACTTCGCGATGGTTCGCGCGCTCTTGGAAGCGAGCGGAATCGCGTTCACGATCGATCCCGGCATCGTGCGCGGCTTGGACTATTACACGCGTACGGTTTTTGAATTCATCTCCGATGAGCTCGGCGCGCAGTCGACGGTGTGCGGCGGCGGCCGCTATGACGGACTCGTCGGAGCGCTCGGCGGTCCGCCGACGCCGGGCATCGGGTTTGCCCTCGGCCTCGAACGCTTTTTGATGCTGCAGGCCAAGCGCGCCGCGCATGAAGGCGCTGCGTCCGAAGGCATCGCCGTCGTAGCGCTCGGCGAAGCGGCACGGCGGCGTACCGTGCCGCTGATTGCCGCCTTGCGGCGCAAGAGCGGCGCGACGCCGATCCTCGTTCATTACGGTGATGCGAAGATTGCCGTGCACTTGCGGCGAGCGGAACGCGCGCACGCCCGCGCGGCGCTCATCCTCGGCGACGATGAAATCGCGCGCAGCGAAGTGATCGTGCGTGACCTGCAGGCGCGCGTGCAACGGACCCTCCCGTGCGATGACGACCCCGATTCTACCGCCGACGCCGTCCTCATTTGGTATACCACGCTTCCGAGCGCTCCGCGCGAGGCGGCATGAACGACGAGCACGAGGCGTTGACCGCGATGCTTGCGATCTTGCGCGACAATGACCTCGACGCGTTGACGGTGCGGCGCGGCGACGCGACGTACGAATTGATCGCGCGCTCGGAGCCGTCGGCTGCCGCTCCGCCGGGCGGCTCGCCTGCCGCACCGAGCGCGTCTCTCGCTCCCGACGCCGCACCGACCTTTCCCGCGGCGCCTCTTCCGTCGACCGACACCAAGAAGGTGACGGCGCCGGTTATCGGCGTGTTCTACCGCGCGTCGTCACCCGGCGTCGAGCCGTTCGTCGAAGTCGGTAGCCCCGTCGAAGTCGGAGACCCGCTCTGCATCTTGGAAGCGATGAAGCTGATGAACGAGATCACGAGCGACTACGCCGGCGTCGTGCGTCGAATCTTGCCGGAAAACGGAGCGCTCGTGTCGCTCGGTGAGGAGATGTTTTGGATCGAACCGTAAGCGAGTTTTATGCGTGATGCGCTCGCGCTAGGCGGTGCGCGCGAACTGTTCGCGCGCATGCGCGGCAAGAGCGTGCTCGTCGTCGGGGACGTCATGCTCGATGAGTGGGTGTGGGGCGCGGTGTCCCGCATCTCGCCCGAAGCGCCGGTGCCGGTCGTTGCGGTGCAAGATCACTCGTTCACCCTGGGCGGCGCGGGAAACGTTGCCAGCAATCTGTGCGCAATCGGTGCGCGCGTGTCGTTCGCCGGCGCGGTCGGCGACGACGCCGAAGGCCGTCGCGTGCTCGGGCTCTTCGATGCGCAAGGCGTCGAGCGCAGCGCCGTAATCGCGCTCGACGACCGGCCGACGACGCGCAAGACGCGCATCGTCGCTCACAATCAACAGGTCGTGCGGGCCGACTGGGAATCGATCCAAGCGCTCGGGCCGAGCGATCGCGCCCGGATGTGTGCGCTCGTCGCCAAACTCGCCGGGGACGTCGACGCGGTTATCCTGTCGGACTATGCCAAAGGACTCTTCTCGCGCGATCTCGTCGAAGCGGCCGGGGGCGCGCCCGTCGTGACCGCCGATCCAAAGCCGAAGAACATCGAACTGTTTGCGGGCGTGACGTGCGTTGCACCCAACGCCGGCGAAGCTTCAGAGGCGACCGGCATTGCGATCCATGATGATGCAAGCTTGGACCTCGCCGGCGCTGCGCTACTCGAACGCCTAGATTGCCGTTACGTCGTCGTCACCCGGGGCGAACGCGGCATGGCGTTTTTCGGCGCGCGCGGCGAGCGCCTGCACATTGCGTCCGTCGCGCGCACGGTCTTCGATGTGAGCGGCGCAGGTGATACGGTGATCGCGGTGCTCACGGCGGCGCTTGCGGCCGGTGCCGATGGTGCGCTTGCCGTGCAACTCGCAAATTTTGCAGCGGGTGCCGTCGTGGAAAAGCTCGGTACGGCGACCGCGTCGCCGCAAGAAATTCTCGACTTGGTCGCACCCGATGCGTGAGGCGCAAGCGTATGTCGCGCCGCTGTTCGACATAGAGGGCGCCGTGCGCTGGCGCAAAGATCTGCGCGCGAACGGCAAGCGCATCGTGTTTACCAACGGCGTGTTCGATCTCGTGCATGCCGGGCACGTCGCTTATCTCGCTTGGGCGCGCGCGCAGGGCGACGCGTTGCTGCTCGGGCTTAACACCGACTCCTCCGTGCGGGCGCTCAAAGGCTCGGATCGCCCGCTCGTCCCGTTCGACGATCGTGCCGCGGTCGTCGCCGGCTTGCGCAGCGTCGATGCGGTCGTCGGCTTCGCCGAAAGCACGCCCGAGGTGTTGCTCGACCGGATCGAACCCGACGTACACGTCAAGAGCGACCAATACCGCGTTGAAGATCTACCCGAACGGATCGTCGTGCAACGGCACGGCGGCGTCATCGCCCTCGCGCCGCACCAGCGCGGAAAAAGCACCACCGACATCATCGCGGAAATCCGTCGTCGCTACGGTTCGTGAGCGTTGCGCATCGCGATTGCCACTAACGGACCGGGCGAATTCTCAGGTTGGGTGCGGCCTCTGGTGGCGGAACTCTTACGGGTCGCACCTCAAACCGACGTGAGCCTCTTTTTCGTACCCGACGACTACGCGACGGGACGAGAGCCCGAAGTCGCGGCGCGGCTCTTTCCGAACGTGCGTATCGTGCCGCCCCGCGCGTACCTCGCTTTTGCGCTCGGGCGGCGCACGGCCGACGGGCCCGAAAGCGCCGACATCGTCCAGTATCTCGGCGGTGATCTCATGCATGCCGCGCGTCTGCGCACGCGTTTAAGCGCGCGCTTGCGAACGTATAAGTTCGCGCGGCGGCGTTACGTGCCGCACCTTGACTGCGCCTACGCGCTCGATACCCAGAACGCGGATCAACTCATGTCCGCGGGCGTGCCGGCCAAACGCGTCAACATCGTGGGAAATCTCGCGATCGACGGCGCACTCGCAGAAGCGTCCGGTAACTTCGTGACGAGCGGTCACGGGGAAACAATTGCGCCCAACGGCATCCTGGTCATGCCGGGTACGCGTAAACTTGAAGTCGCGAACATGGTTCCGTTTTTCTTGCAGATGGCGCTACGCATGCGGGCGCTGCGGCCCGAGATACCGGTTGCTTTTGCGATCTCGCCCTTTACGACGCAAGCCGAACTCGCGCGCGCCCTCAATGCCGGCGGCCATGCCAATGCGTGGGGCGCGCGCGGTAGAGTCATCGTGCGACCGGGAGGCCTCGCTATCGAAGCCGACGCGGGCGGCGACCCTTTTACGGTCGTCCGTGATGCGATGCGGCATGCGCCACACGCGCGACTGGCCGTGACCTTACCGGGCACGAAGTGCATCGAACTTGCGGCGCTCGGCGTGCCGGCCGTCGTCTGCGTACCACTCAACGCCCCCGAGGTCGTAGTCGTCAACGGGCCGCTGCAGTACTTGAACCGCCTGCCGGTCGTCGGAACCGCGCTCAAGCGCGCGCTCGTCATCGGGGTCGACCGGCGTTTCGAGCTGACTGCTCAACCCAACATCGACCTCGGCCGGTCGGTCATGCCCGAGTTGCGCGGTACCTTGATGCCGGGCGACGTTGCCCGGCGCGTACTCGCCTATGCCGACGATGCCGCTGCGCGAGCCGAAGCGTCGCAAACGCTGAGAGCGCTGTATGCAGGCCACGCGGGCGCAGCCGAGCGCATGGCGCGCTCGTTGCTCGAGGCGCACGCATGAAGCTAAGCGTCATCATCGCGACCAGGGACCGCGCGCCGTTCGTTGCGCGCGCGCTCGATTCGCTCCAAGCGCAGTGCGGTGCTCCTGAGTTCGAAGTGCTGGTAGTCGACAACGGTTCAAGCGACGCGACGCCCGCGCTGCTTCCCGAACGCGCCGCGTCCGCGGCGTATCCGCTACGCATCTTGCGCGTAGCGAAACCCAATCGCGCCGCTGCACGCAATGCCGGCGTTGCGGCGGCAAGCGGGGCGCTAATCGTTTTCGTCGACGACGACGTGTGGCTGCCGCAAGGGTTCCTCGCTGCGCACCACGCGGCGCACCGCGAAGCGTTTCCTGCTGCGGTGTCGGGCCCGATCGTCAACGTTCCGAGCTACGCCGCCCGGCCGGTCCCGACGTGGCTCAACTACTCCGGCGCATTCTTTTGCACGTGCAACGTGTCGGTGCCGCGTTCCGCGCTCGTGGCCGTCGGTGGTTTCGATGAATCCTTCGATCTCTACGGTTGGGAAGATACCGAACTCGGGTTGCGTTTGCGGCGCGCCGGCGTGCGTCGCGTCTTCGCATGGGCGGCCTATCTGCGGCACGTCAAACCGCCGTACAGCGAGACGCTCGAGGTCGTCCACGCAAAAACGGTCGAACGGGCCTGCATGGCGGCCCGTCTCTTGCGCAAGGAGCGTAACTTTCGAACGAAGCTCGCAACGGGCGCATACGGTCCGAACATGCTGCGCTCGACGATCCTTGCGCCGGCGTGGTCGCTTGCGGCGTATCGGGCCGCGGCGCTGAGTCAGCGTTTGCCCAAAGCCCTCCGGGCGCTGGCGCGCGCGCAGTACCTCGACGGCTCGTATACGAGCACGTTACGCCGTGCCTTGCGTAACACGGCGGCATGAAGATTTTGCTCGTGCGTAATGACGGCATCGGAGATGCGCTCGCGTGCGCACCGCTCGTCGCAGCGCTGCGCGAGGCCGGGCATACGCTCGGCGCGGTGCTCGGCACGGGTAATGCACGCATTTTTGCGCGCCATACGTTGACGCACGTGCACGTGCTCGAACGCATTCCGTGGCCGGCGCACGGCTCGACGCCCTGCACTCGCCGTACGGCGCTCGCCGAGGTTCGAGCGGTGGGGTACGACATCGCGCTGATCGCGTCGGAAGAAATCGATGCCTATACGTTTGCGCGCGATGCCGCGATCGCGACCCGCGTCGGCTTCACCAACGGTTGGGAGAAACCGCTCAAAAGCGTGCAGGTGCGTACCTTATTGACGCGGGCGCTGCTGCGCGAGGCGTCGGCGGAGCGTGCCCGCGGACACGAAGCGTCGATTCTCTTCGCTTTGGGTTCCGGTTTGCACTCGGAAAGGGAGCCGACGCGTGACGTCGCGCGGTTACGCCGGGTTATCCTCGACGCACCGGCCCAGCCGCACGGCTACGTCGTGCTGCAGGTCTCGCGCAAACATGCGCCGTTCGGGCTCGGTGCCGCGACGTATGCAGCGCTCGCGCGCGAGCTCGCGCATCACGAGCTGCGCGTTCTGGCACTCGGCGATGATCCCGCGCTCGTGGAGTATGTCGCCGGCGCCGCCGGTGTGGTAGGCGAGTCGAACCTCGACCCGCCTGCCTGGAAGGCCCGCATCGCAGGCGCGCGTGCCATCGTCACGCCCGATAACGGCGCGGCCCACGTGGCGGGCTTCACCGGCGTCCCGTGCGTCGATTGCTTCGTGCCGCATCGCGCCACGGCGCGCGACATCGGCCGGTGGCGGCCCTGGGCCGCGTCCTTTCGCGCGCGCGTTCTCGATCCGACGCGCGACCCCGATGCGCTCGCGGACCGGCTCGCGGCCGACGTGCGTTCGCTGCTGCCGCGCCCGCGTGCGGCGGTCGAATGAGTGCACTGGTTGTATGCACGGGCGGCGGCATCGGCGATGTCCTCCTCGCGACGCCCGTCATGCGCGCGCTGCGCGCACGATACGGTGAGGTCGTCGCCTTAACGGCGCCCGCGCATGCCGACGTGCTCGCGCACGATCCCGACCTCGCGGAGGTGTGGACGATGTCGGGTTCGGTCTTGTACGATGTTGCGCGTGCAGCGGCGCGTCGCTTCGACGCGGCGGTGGTGACGTGGGCCTCCCCGCGTAGCGCCGCCCTGCCGTTTCTCGCACGTATTCCGGTGCGCGTCGGTCAAGCAGGGCGTCTTTACTCGCGTCTCTTCACGCGGCGGATCGTCGTGCGCAGCGAAGGCGGCGATCGCACGACGCATTGGACGCAGATTCTGCTTGACTTCGCGCGCGCGCTGGGTTGCGACGTCGCCGATGCGACGCCCGTCTTCACGGTCGACGACGCTGCGCGCGCTTCGCTTGAGCGGACGCTCGTGGCGGCCGGCATCGCGCGGCCCTACGTGGTGCTGCACCCGACGCGCGGCATCTCGGCCGCACGCAAACGTTGGCCCGTGCAGACGCTCGGAAGGCTCGCGCGCGAACTCAGACGCTCGTCCGCTGGGGCGGTCGTTGTGACGGGCGGCGCAACGGACCGCGCAATCGCGGAGCGCGTCGCGGAATTGGGTGGTGCCGTGTCGCTAGCGGGGCGCACCACGCTGCGCGAGTTCGCCGCGCTCGCGGCCGGCGCTCACGCGGTGGTCGCAATGGACTCGGGTCCGATGCACGTCGCCGCTGCCGTCGGCGCGCCGACGCTCGGGCTCTTCGCGATGCGGTCCGACGAGCCGCTGCGTTGGGCACCGCTTGGCGCGCGCACGGCGGTGGTGAGCGGGACGTATCCGTGTCCACCTTCGCACCGCAAGGAGACCTGTCCGAACTTCGCCTGCGTCGAAGCGCTCGACGTATCGCAGATTTCGGCAGCACTGGCCGATTTGCTCGCGCGCGAGCGTGCACACCGGATCCGCCCGCCCGTAACGGCGGCGTCGATCAGCGGCGTGCAAGCACCGGCCGACTGATGCCGCCGCGCGCGACGATCCAACTCTGCACCTACAACCGGGCGCAGTTGCTCGGCCGCGTTCTTGACGCATGTTTCGAACAGACGATCTCGCGCGACGCATATGAGGTCGTGCTCGTCGATGATGGTTCATCGGACGAAACGCCGCGTGTAATTGAAAGCGCTCGGCAGCAAGCGGGTTGCACTTTCACCGTAGTTACGCAATCCAACGCCGGCCTCGCGCGCGCGCGTAACGCCGGCATCGCGCGGGCTCGCGGCGAGCGGATCATCTTCATCGACGACGACGTCTTGCCGACCCCGACTTTCGTGGCGGCGCACCTGAGCTCGCACCGGCGCACACCGAATGCCATCGTGCGCGGCGCCGTCATCAACACGCAAACTTTCGAGCGCTTGCCGACGCCGACGTGGACCCTCGCCAACTACTCGGGAAACTTTTTCTGGACGTCTAACGTGTCGGTGCCGCTTGCGACGTTGGAGCGCGTCGGAAACTTCACCGAAGCGTTCCGCGAATACGGCTGGGAAGACATCGAGCTCGGCTTGCGCTTGCGCGCCGCGGGCGTGCGTGCGGTCTTCAACCGCTACGCCGTTGCCTTTCATTATAAACCCCGCCCGCGCAGCGGCGACGTCGCCGGTATGTTGCGCCGGGCACGCGCACAGGCGCGAACGGCCGTGCAACTGCGCCGGATGCATCCGACGTGGCGCGTGCGCTTGGCGACGGGCGAGGAGCCCCTGCAGCGCGCACTTCATGGCGCGCTGCGCGCACTGGGTGCGACCGAACGCTTGGAGCGGCGGGTGGGAGCGGCGGAGCCCGATCGCACGCTCGACGGCGCACAGTTGCGCGCCGCGCGAGCGCTCGAACGTGTGGCCTATTTTCGCGAACTCGAGGCGGCTCGGCGCCGGTGAACATCGTGCTGACGCGTCTGGATCGGGTCGGAGACTTGGTCCTCTCGACCCCCGCAATCGCGTCGGTTCGCCGCTCGTGGCCGAGCGCTCGGGTGACCATCGTGTGCAGCCGCTACAACGCGGTCGTCGTGCGGCGCAACCGCGACGTCGATGCCGTCGTCGCCGCGGACGAGCCTCCGGCGCAGGTCGGACGCCGCTTCCGCGGCCGTTGCGACGTGGCAATTGCGCTTGCTCCGCGGGCCGCCGACTTCATGCTCGTCGGCGCGACGCGAGCGCCCGTGCGCGTCGGCTACACGTACGTGCGCCGCCGCCTCGCCCGCATGAGCGCGCGTTTGTACCTCTCCAAGCTCGGCGTATCGGAGGCCGATCCCGAACTCTCGGAACGCGATCCCTCGCGGCCCGTGCGGCATGAAGTCGATCAGGTCGTCGACCTGGTGCGCCTCGCCGGCGGAACGCAGTTCTCGCGTGAACTCGTGCTTCCGATCGGCGACGAAGATCGTGCCGCCGTCGCCGGGGTACCGGCGAACGGTATCGCCGTGCATCTGGCGGCGCGCTGGTTTCGCGACGGAAGTACGTTCGCAAGCGTGCGGCAACTCTTGGGGCAACTGCGCAGCTTCGGCTGCCCGATCGTCGTAACGTACGGCGACGATGCGCACGCACACGCTTTAGAACTCCAAGAACGAGGTCTCGCCGACGCGCTGGCGGGCGGTCTCGCATTTGCACGTTGGGCTGCCGTCTTCGAAAAGAGCCGACTCGTGTTGACGGTCGACACCGGCGCCACGCACGTGGCAAGCGCCGTGCGCAGGCCGACGGTCGTTCTCTTCGAACACCGTTACTTTCACCTCAGCTCGCAAGAGTGGTCGCCCTATCGCGTGCCGTCGGTGTGTCTGCGAAAACCGGCTAGCGATGCGCCGGCGGAGCTAGCGGTCTCGCGCGCGTCGATCGTGGCGGCGATCGGTGAGCTCTTGGACGAGTCGGCACATCCCGTGGGGCCGGCGATAAAGGATCAGCGTTGAGCGACCCCGAGCTGACCGTCGTCATCCCGACGTACAACCGCCTCGACACCTTGCGCGAGGTGATTCCGTCGCTGCTGCGCCAAGACGTGGCCGCCGAGCGGTACGAAATATGTGTGGCCGATTCGAATTCCAATGATGGGACGGCCAACTATCTTGCAGCAGTGGCGCGAGCCGGTGCGCGCGTGCACCACCTGCCGGGCGCGTACGGCGGCCGCGCGGCGGCGCGCAACGCCGGCATCGCCGCCGCCCGCGGCGCCATCGTCCTGTTCACGGACGCCGATATCATCGCCGAGGCCGACCTGCTGTCACGGCACCTTCAACGTCACCGCGAACGTGCGAACATCGCGGTCGTCGGCATGGAGCTGCAGGTCGCATCGTACGCGGACTACGAGCGTTTGCGCGACCGTCCAAGCGAACGCCGTCCGCTACATCCGCCCTCACGCAAGCGACTGTCATGGCTTTATTTTTTGACCGGCAACGCTTCGGTGCGTAAGCGCGACTTGGAGCGGGTCGGATGCTTCGATGAAACTTTCACCGGTTACGGACACGAAGACCTCGAACTAGGTTACCGCTTACAGCACGCCGCCGTCGCGCTGGTCTATGAATCGCGTGCCGTCAACTACCACTGGCACCCCGTTCCCTACGATGAACAGAAATCCAAAATGTCGCTCGCGGGCGGCTCCACCGTGCGCTTCTATCGCAAGCATCCGCGCTTCGGCGTGCGCGCGCGCCTGGGGATGACGCCGCTGTCGCTCGGAATACACGCGCTGTTGCGACGCGCCCCGGCGCTTGTCCGCAGGCTCGAAGTCGTCGCTGCGCGTAAGCGCGGGTTCGTGCGCGAACTGGTCTTGCAGTACTACTACTTGAACGGCGTCAGCGCAGCGCTCGGAGGCGAACGTGGCTGAGCCCGTTCGCCTCTCGTGCGGTGCCCTGCGTACGGATCACGTCGGTTCCGAGGTTGCGTTGCGCGGCTGGGTACACCGCCGGCGCGATCACGGCGGCCTCGCTTTCATCGACATCCGTGACCGTGACGGCATCACGCAGATCGTTTTCGATCCTGCGCTCGCGCATGCGTTCGATATCGCGCAGTCGCTGCGCAGTGAAGACGTAATCGCGGTGACGGGAACCGTTCGCGTACGGCCGCCGGGGACCGAGAATCCGAGGCTCGCAACGGGTGAAGTCGAACTCGCGGCCGAGGATTCCGTCGTGCTCGCCCGTTCCGAAACGCCGCCGTTTCCGGTCAACGTGGACGCCGACGTCGACGAAGCGTTGCGTCTGCAGTATCGCTATCTCGATCTACGCCGCCCCCGTCTGCAACGCAACCTTACGATCCGCCACAAACTCATCAAGGCGATGCGCGACTTCTTCGACGAGCGCGACTTCCTCGAGATCGAAACGCCGTGCTTGATAAAATCGACGCCCGAAGGCGCGCGCGAATACTTGGTTCCAAGCCGCCTCCATCCCGGCGACTTTTACGCGCTGCCCCAGTCGCCGCAGATGCTCAAACAGATTTTGATGATCGGCGGCATCGGCCGCTACATGCAGATCGCGCGCTGCTTTCGAGACGAAGATTCGCGCGCCGACCGTCAACCCGAGTTCACCCAGCTCGACGTCGAGCTGTCGTTCGCGAGCGAAGACGACGTAACCGCGCTGATGGAAGACTGCATCGCCTCCGTGTGGCGCCGGGCGCTCGGTGTCGAACTGGGTCGCCCACTGCCGCGTTTGACGCACGCCGAGGCGCTGCGCGACTACGGCAGCGACAAGCCCGACCTGCGCTTCGCGCTGCCGCTCGTCGACGTGGCCGCGGCGTTTTCGGGAACGTCGATTGCGTTTCTGGCCGAACATACGCGCAGCGAACGTAGCCGGATCGTGGCGGTGCGGTATCCCGGCGGCGCGGCATTGTCGCGCCGTGACTTCGATGCCCTTACGGAAGTCGCCAAGAGTTTCGGCGCGGGCGGCCTCGTGTGGGTGTCGTTCAAGGCGTCGGCCTGGAAGTCGTCGATTGCGAAATTGCTCGACGATACGACGGTCGGTGCGCTGCGCGAACTCACGGAAGCGCAGGACGGCGATGCATTGCTGCTCGTGGCCGGTCCGCGCGCGCTCACAGGCGACATTGCGGGCCGGTTGCGTTTGCACGTCGGTGAGCGCCTCGGATTGCGCGATCCCGCGGCCTTCGCGTTCTGCTGGGTCGTCGGCTTCCCGCTCTTCGAACGCGATCCCGATTCCGGCGCAATCGTCTTTACGCACCACCCGTTTACCGCCCCGGCGCCGGGCCAAGAAGCGCTGATCGATAGCGATCCGCTCGCGGTGCGCGCACAGCACTACGATCTCGTGCTCAACGGTTTTGAATTGGGCAGCGGTTCGATTCGTATCCACGACGTTGCGCTGCAGAAAAAGATTTTCGAGATTCTCGGACACACCGAGGCGCAGATCGACGCGCGCTTCGGCTTCTTCATGGAGGCGCTGCGGTTCGGCGCGCCGCCGCACGGCGGCATGGCATGGGGCATCGATCGGCTCGCAATGCTCGCGTGCGGCGAGACGTCGATCCGCGACGTCATCGCCTTCCCCAAGAATCAAGCGGCCCGTGATGTGATGATGGATGCGCCGTCGGCGGTTCCCGCCGCGGTTCTGCATGAGCTCGGGCTACGCCGCGGGCCCGGCAGGGAGCCTCGATCCGCTTCCCCGTGACCTTGATCCGGCCGGTGCAGCGTAGGAGGAAGCGCGAAACAATGATACCGTGAGCCCCGTAGAGCGAACGTGAAACGCACCTCGCTCGCGGCGCTTTACGCGGCTATGCTCTTTGCGCTTCCTGTGGGCACGTTCGCGTCCGTCATGCCGGGCGAACGCGTCCACGCGGTTAAAACGGCAACGCCGCCACCGCAAGACGCGGCATTTGCGCCGGCGGTCTGGCAGAACGCCGTGCGCGCGGCAAATTTCGTCGACTTCACGACCTACGCACCGGCTCGGCTCGCGACGACCGCGCTGCTGCTCTACGATGACAAGAACCTGTACGCGCTGTTCATTTGCGATCAGGCCGGCGTACCGCTCACCGCAACGCAGAACGTCAACGATGTCGGCTATGGGCTCGACGACGAAGTAACGATCGCCATCGACACGAGCGGCAACAATTCGCGCACCTACGCGTTCACGGCGACGCCGCGTGGTGTTCGCTACGAGTACTCCTCGGAGTCGGCGCGCTACCAGCCCCCCTGGAGCACCGTGCCCAAGACGACGGCGCACGGGTACAGCGTCATGATGACCATTCCGCTTGCGGACATGCGCGTCGCTAGCGGAAAGGTGCAGAGTTGGCGATTCAACTTCACCCGTCGCATCGCAGCGACGGGCGATCTCTTGACCTGGGCGTACGACGCGGCCTCGAACTCGTATTGCGGCAACAACAATCAGGGAGCGACGATCTATTGTGACGCGACGCGCTGGCCGATCCTCGACGACATCCGATTACTCGGCGTCGCGAAGGCGCCCCCCCCGTACGCCGACCTCTATGCGCTCGGCAGCGGCGGAGCGGATCGAAGAGTCTTCGAGACGACGCCCGTCAACTTCACGACACAGACCGCACGATTCGCCGGGCTCGATGCGACCGTCCCCTTCACGCGAACGCTCGCGTTCGTCGGCGCGCTTGGCCCTGACTTTTCGAACGTCGAAACCGATCAGACGACGATCGCTCCGCAGGAGTTCGCGCGCCACTATCAAGAGTACCGGCCGTTTTATGCGCAAGGTGCGTCGTTCATCTCCGCGTTGCCCGGGATCGGCCTGACCGGACCGCCGAACACGATGTTCTACTCGCCGGCGCTCGGTATTCTCGATGACGGCTTCAAAGTCGAAGGCACGGCCGGCAACAATTTGATCGGCGTGCTCGACGCGAAGGGCGACGGTTATAACGATCAAGCCTTCGGATACGGTTTGCAGAACCCCGATGGATCGCTAGGCGTCTTTGCGCAAGGAGTCGCTGCCCATCATCCGGGCATCAGGGACAATACGCTCGGCATCGGAGGCTTCTATCAGAACTTGCGTTCGGGCTTCCAACCGATCGTGAGCTACGAGCAGGAGACCGGCTCACTCGTGAGCGACCCGCGCTACGGGCGTTCTTTGTATGCCGGTGAAGTCACGAGCCACGGGCGGTTCAGGACGGGCGGCTTCTACGAAGATACGGGACCGGAGTTTGCGCCCGCCGACGGATATACGAGCATCAACGATGTGCGCGGTCCGAGCCTCTTTACATTCTACAACGGCGTCGGTACGGAACGCGGACTCATCAAGTCGTACTCCATCGGCCTCGCCGCGGATCGGCTGATCGATCGCAGCGGCGCCGCACATGAAGCCGATGCTTTCAGTTTTAATTCTCTCACGCTCAAGAATCTTCTGTCCTTTCAGCTGGGCAACAGCGTGAGCGAGTTGCGAACCTACGGGCAAGCGTTTCCGCAGTACACCGGAACGCAATACGTCGCGTTCAATGGGCGCAACATCGGCATCGGTTACCGCGACGGAACTCCTTCGCCGACCGACTTCAATTACTCGTTCGGCCCGTTCGCCGTCGCGTGCTCGAACGTCCCGCGTCAACCGTTACCGTGCGAGACCGCCGTCAACGGCTTTTCCTCGGCCTACACGCAGCAGCTGGACCTCTCGACCACGCGAACCCTTCACGGCGGCTACAGCGTGACGGTCGAATACGGCGGCACGCTCGAGCACGCATTTGCAGGATCGAGCGATTCGCAATGGCTGCGCCGCCTGACGCTGACGCACGCGCTCGGCAGTGACGGTCAATTCGCGCTGAGCTTACGCGAGATCAGCGGGACCGGCGGCTTCGCCTTACCGGGCGAAGATCTCGCGGTCTCATACCACCAGCGCTTCCGTAATCAAAATCAGCTCTACGTGGAGTACGGCAGCCCCGCTTCGTACACGACCTTGCAGCGCTTCATTGTCAAGTACGTGTACCATGTGGGCGCCGGCGGAGCGGGAACATAGAACGCAAGGGCGGCCGCGCAACGCGCGACCGACCTTGCGCCGGCAGTGTAGCCGCTGTTGTTACTTGCTCTTGGCCGCGGTCGCGGGCTTTTTGCCGTCGATCTCGCCTTGCGAGACGCGACTGGTCTGGCGTAACGCCTCGTCGATCCGCTGCTGGATCATCGAACTTGCAACCGAAGGCTTTGCATCCGGTAGATCGGGTTCGTTGCCGCCGGCTTTGGCCTCGGACTTTTGAAATTCCCAAAGTCCCTGCGCATTGACCATGTCGAAGCCTTTGTCTGAGGCCGGTCCATCGACCGATTCATTGAAGTACGCGTGCGTGAAGCGCTCGTCGGCCGGATAATTGCTCGACGGGAAGTTGTTCGGAATGGCCGCCAGGGCCGACTCGAACATCTTCTGGTGCGCGACCTCGCGCGTCATCAAGAACGTCAGCGCATCTTTGGCGCCGGCATCGGGACAGAGTTTGAGCAGGCGGTCGTAGAGGGCTTTCGCACGCGCCTCGGCAGCGATGTCCGAACGGAGGTCGCACAGTGGGTGCCCGATCGTGTCGATGTACGCAGACGTCCAGGGAGCTCCCATCGAGTCGGTCAAGCGCGCACCGCCGCCGCCGGCCAGGAGCAGTGTGCCGGAATTCCAAGCGGCCTTCTCATACTCGCCGCCTTTGCCCTCGAGGAAGTCGCCGAGGTAGCCGCCCTCGAGTTCGTCGATCATGGCGCCCTTCGAGCCCTTGAGCAGGCCGCCGATGACTTGCGACATCATTTCGAGATGCGAAAGCTCTTCGGTTGCGATGTCGAGCAGCATGTCGCGTCGCGGCACATCGCTTTCTGCCCAAGCTTGCGTGAAATAGCGCATCGCTGCCGCGAGTTCACCTTGTGGGCCGCCGAACTGTTCGAGACACATCTTCGCGAATGCGGGATTCGGCGCGTCGATATGCACGGTATACTGTAACTTCTTATTATGGAAAAACATGTAGACTGTTAGACTCCTCTAGCGCCGGATGGCGACGGTGTATGCCGATTGTTTGGTGACTGCTTATCGTGCCGTAGCCGCCGTTGAAACCGAGCTTGGCTACCCTTCAGGCAGGCGATTCCCGGGACAGCTCGGCCGCCCGGGTGAAAATCGCATCGAGCATCGTTTCGCTCAGAACGCCGGTGTTGGTGTTTTGCCGGCTGGGATGATAGGACGCAAGCAGCGTGATTGCGCAAGGCCGCCGCGCACGCGCGACTGCTTCAGCTCCGTGCGCGAAGTTCGGACGCACTTCGAAGATGTATCCGGCGGCACGCAGCGCCGCCGCCGCCGCGCGCCATCCGATCGCTCCTAATCCGACGACGACGCGCAGTGCATCGAGCGACGTGACTTCCTCTACCAGGTACGGAAAACAGCGAACCAGTTGCCCGGGTGTCGGCTTGTTTTTGGGCGGCGCGCAGCGTAGCGCTGCCGTGATCAGCGTGTCCTGGAGCGTCAGGCCGTCGAAGCGGTCGCGGGCAGTCGGCTGGTTTGCGAAACCGGCGCGGTAGAGCGCGCGGTACAGCCATTCGCCCGAAGCGTCTCCGGTGAAGGGACGTCCGGTTCGATTGGAGCCGTGCGCTCCTGGGGCAAGCCCGACCAGCAGCACGCGCGCGCGCGGGTCCCCGAAGGCCGGTACGGGGCGACCCCAATAGTCGGCGTCGCGATGTTCGCGCTTCTTCTCCTGCGCGACGCGCGCACAGTACGCTCGCAACTCGGGACAACGTTCGCAGGCGACGACCTTTGCAGCGCGCGCTGCGAAGGCGCGCTCAAGCGAGTCCGGGGAAACCGAGTCTTGCGAGGGCGGCATACGTTGCGATTCCGACGCAGGTGGAGAGATTGAGGCTGCGCACGGCACCGGCGCGCATCGGAATGCGGAGCGTTCGATTCGGCGTCGCGTCGAGCAACTGCTGCGGTAAGCCCGCGGTTTCTTTGCCGAAGACGAGCCCGTCGCCGCGCGCGTACGATGCTTCGAGGTACGAGCCCGTCGCGCGCGTCGAGAAGAGCCACAGCGGCGTGCTCCACACCTGCGAAAAAGCATCGAGCGAGCGATGCAGCACGACGTCGAGTGCGTCCCAGTAGTCGAGTCCCGCACGCTTGAGCCGGCGATCGTCGATCGAGAAGCCGAGCGGTTCGACGAGGTGTAGCCGGCAGCCGGTTGCCGCGCACAAGCGCGCAACGTTCCCCGTGTTGGGCGCAATCTGGGGCTCGACGAGGATAATGTGCAAGGGTGCATCGGCCGGTTCGCCCGCGCGTGCGGCGGCATCGTCGGTTAGGCGCTGTACCGGTTGCGTGGAGCGGCGCGTCACGCGTTGGCAAGTCGTATCAACGAGCCCTCGAGCGGCGCGGGAACGACCGCCAACGCGATGCCGCCGTGCGATATCCACGCCCTCTCGAAGGCCGCGCGTGGATAGGTCGTGACCACGCCGGGGGCGGCCGGGTCGTTCACGAGGGCGTCGCCGTTCTCATCGATGCCGCGCAGCACGACGAGATGACCCTCGCTGTGCGCTACGGGTGCACCCGGGAGTCCGCCGCGCCATGCGAGCGAGAGCGCAAGCGGGATGTCGTCGGCTAGAAACGCGTGCGCGTGCGCGAGATCGCGCAGGTGCACGACCGCCGCTCGAAAACCGAGCGTGGCGGCGAAGGCGACGTTGAACGTCCAATTCCCGGTCCCGCCGTAGCGACCATCGAAAACCTCGCGCGCAACGACCGGCACGTCGAGAGGATAGTCACGATACGCGAGCAGCATGGTGAGCGCCGTCGGCGCGCACCATCCCCGTTCGCCCGGATGCTTCGGGTCGTACTGCGAGTACGGCGGCACTTCCAGCGCCACCGCGGGTAGCGCCACGATCGGCGAAGGCGCACCGTAGTCCGGTGTGCTGACGAAGAGCGCGTCGAGGGGTCCGCCCGAACGCACCCCGATCGTCACTAAATCGACGTCGCTCCGAACAACGTCGGTGTCGATGCGCACGAAGGTGTCCTTGCCCTCGAGCGAACCGCGCGCTTGCGCCTTAAAGTGCACGTACGGCAGCCACGCCGACGTACGCCCGTCGCCGGCATTGACCCGCAGTTCGACGTCACCCTCGAGTTCGCGCGTATTCCACGAGACGATGGCTTCCCGGGTCGGCCCGATCGGAACAAGGACTTCTTGACCGGCCTCTGGCCGGACCAACGTTAGCACCGACTCGCCGGAGCTTGCTCCGGCGAAACGGGCTTCCAACCTTCCTTCGCGCCGTAGCGAAGCGGAGGCGCTATCAAATGGACCATTCCCACGAGTTCCAGTTGTTGGTGATGTATTCGGCCGGCCGGTAACCGTGCAGATCGTCGTTGTAGGCGGCTACGGCGGTCTCCCAATACAGAAAGACGGCGGGCACGAGTTCGTGGATCCGCGTTTCTTCGATTTGATACAGTGCCTTACGTTTCGCGCGATCGAACGTGCGAATTGCGGCATCGGATGTCCGCGTGATGACGGGGTCGCGCAGAAAACTCGTATTGGCCCCGTGCGGCGGTATGAAGTCGGCGCTCCAATTCCCCTCATTGTCGGGATCGGGTCCGTTGGTGTCGATGGACCACTCGATATCGAAGCGCCCGGTGTACAGCGGACCATCTTGAGCGAACATGAGGCTTGCCGGATAGTTTTTGATCGACAGCCCGATGCCGATCGAGTGCAGGTCTTGCTGCATTTGGACTTCGGCATCGGCGTTGCCGGGCTTGTTCGTGGCCGAGATCGTCAGCTCGAGCGGGAGGCCGCGCCTATGCCGAATCCCGTTTCCGTGTGCATGCCAACCGGCTGCGTCGAGCAGGGCGCGGGCCGCGGCGGGATCGTATGGATACAGCGGTACGTGGGGCGCCGCCCACGAGTCCGGCACGATGTCACTGTGTGCGCGAACGTTGAGGCCATGATAGACGGTGCGGTCGATGCGTTCCCAGTCGACCGCTTCGGCGATCGCGCGGCGCACCCGGACGTCGGAGAGCGTCGGTTTCGCGCAATTCATGAGAAGCCGTCGCCAGTTCGCGCTGAGGTTTTTCGTCACGTGGAGGCCGCGGGCGCCTTGAAGCTGTGCGACCTGTTCTTCGGGAATGCTGTCGACGAGGTCCAGCTCGTGCGTGCGCAGCTCGGTAACGAGCGTGTCGGGATTGGGCACGATGTCGTATTCGAGCCCGCGCAGCTTGGGCGGCCCGCGCCAATAGCGCAGATTCGGCGCGAAGATGAGTGATGCGCCGTGATTCCATGCGGTGAGCAGCCATGGCCCGCTCGAGATCGGATGCGCGTTGAACGCCGCATGGTTGAGATCGGGGAGTTTGCCGAGCAGGTGCTCGGGCAGTGGCGGGTATGCCCCGCCGCCGCCGCCGCCGAAGCTGCCCAGAACGTCGGCATCGGGCCGGGCGAGGTGGATGACCGCCGTGTCGTCGCGCGGCACGTCGATCGCGGTGATGTCGTCCCAACCGAAGGTCGCCTTCGTGTTGTTGCGCTTATCCATGACGGCGCGCCAGGTGAAGCGCAGATCGCGCGCCGTCAGCGGCACGCCATCGGACCACCGGACGCCATGACGGAAATGGAGAACGATCGTCTTGGAATCACGCGAAATACCGCCGTTCGCGTAGGTCGGTATTTCGGTTGCCAGTTCGGGGACGAGATTGCCCTTGGGATCGTAGCGGAAAACAGGCGCGAAAATGAACGCATCGACGTCATCGGTCGCCGACGTGTGCGCGAACATCGGGTTGAGGTTGTCGGGTTCGTCGGGGCTGCCGAGGCGCACGTGGCCCGGAACGGTCCACGGATGGCGCGTGCCTGTGCCTACGCCGTTGCTACCGACACGCGTGCACGCCGTCAGCAGCGCTGCTGCGACGGTAAGCATTGCGGCGCGGCGCAAAAGGCCGAAACGTATCATGCGCGCGCGAGCGTCTTCTGCATCAGCGCCGGCGCGATCGCATCATAAAAGGCGTCGGGGCCGAAACGCACGACGTCGTCGCACGGCAAGCCGGTCTGCGTGCGCGCGTCGTCGATGGCGGCGTGGGCGCGAGCATCATCGAGGCCATGCGTGTTGAGTGCGATGCCGCAAACCCTGGCCGGTTTAACGGTCGCGCAGAGTCCTTCGTACACCTCGATCAAGCGCGGCAACGAGAGCAGCGGCGTACGGAAATCCTCGATGCGCTCGCGTGTCGCAAGGTGCACGAGGATCAGGGCATCGGGTGCACAGCCGTACAGAAGCGCAAGCGTGACTGCCGCGTACGCCGGATGATTGATGCCGCCCTGACCTTCGACGAAGAGTATTTCGGCGTCGGCCGCGCTTTCGAGGACGAGTTGTTCGACCGCGCCGCTCGCAAAATCGGCGATGACACGGTCGATCGCGATGCCGCGGCCCGCGATCATGATTCCGGTTTGCCCCGTCGCGACGAATTCGGCACGGGCCCCGCAGGCGCAGGCCGCAGCGGTCAACTCGAGGGCGGCCGTCATTTTTCCGACGGCGCAATCGCTGCCCACGAACAGCGCCACGCAGGCCTTGCAGTCGTTTGCTTTACCAGTGAACAAGCGGGGCGACGGCGGGACGCGGACGTCCCAGATCGAGCCGCCGGCGGAGCGCGCGGCCGCCGCGAACTCCCTATCGTCGGCGAGAACCTCATGCAAACCGCTGACGACTTCGAGGCCCGCGTCGAGCGCTTGCAGGATCGATGCGCGCCACGAACTAGGCAGCGCGCCTCCGGCGGGCGCGACACCGATGAGAAGGGCGGTCGGATCGTAACGTAGCGCTTCGCCGAGATCGGCGACGATCGGCGCATCGCTGCGCAAGTAAGGTACGGCGTCGCAGACGCACTCGCCCGCGCGCGTCGGGTCGATCACCGCGACGGTTCGATCGCGCGCGTAGGCAATGACGCCGTGGGCAGTCTTCGCGCTACGTGAGGCGAAGCGCCCGGGCGCAAGAATTGCGTAGCGACGCAAAGTTCGCGGGCCCGGCGCCGGCGTCGCCCTCATGCCGCGGCGGTTGCGCGCTCGACGACCCCAAGACCCGGCCCGTCCGGCAGGACGAGCTTGCCGCAGTCGTACGACACCCCTTCGAAGGGGTCGCGCGCGGTCAGGAACGGTCCGTCGAGATCGGCCCAGTCGACCAGCGGGGAAAGGTGAGCTGCGGCCGTCGTAAGGATCGCGCTCTCGACCATACAGCCGAGCATGATGCGCAGTCCGAGCGCACGCGCCGTATGGATCATCGCAAGTGCGGCGCGTATGCCGCCGCACTTCACTAGCTTGATGTTGATCCCGTCGACGCATCCCGCGAGCGGGAAAAGGTCGCTAGCGTCGCGTGAGTCTTCATCGGTGACGAGCGGCACGCGCGAACGCTCGCGGATCCAGCGTAGCCGCTGCGGCGTTCCGGCGGGGATCGGCTGTTCGCAAAACTCGACCTCGGCCTTGGCGAGTTGGGCGAGCTTTTCGACCGTTTCTTCGGGCGTCCAGCCTTCGTTTGCATCGACGCGCAAGGTGCCGGTGTAACGCGCCCGGATCGCCTCCAGCACCTCGATGTCACCGGGAAACCCCAACTTCACTTTGATCACGGGATGGTCGCGAATCTCATCAAGTTTTGCGAGCATGACTTCGGGCGCATCGATGCCGATCGTAAAGGAAGTCGTCGGCGTGCGCGCCGGATCGAGTCCGAGCAATCGCCACAGTGGACGGTCGAGGACCTTACCGATCACGTCGTGGAGTGCGACGTCGAGCAGGCAACGCGGCCCCGGCGGTACATCGGCCAGCAGTGCTTCCAGAGCGTACGGATCTTCGCCGCGAAGCGGATGCGTGTCGAGATATGCCCGCACGCTTTCGACGCTTTCGGCGTAGCGCGACGACGGCGCGCATTCCCCGAGCCCTTCGCGTCCGTTCCAGTGCAAACGGCCGACGAGCGAGCGCGCCTCTGCCTCTGAACCGCGTGAAATCGTAAACGTGTGGACCAGAGGGAGCGCAAGTTCGGAAAGTGCGAGCTGCACGCGCCGATGTTTCGCACAAAGCGCGCGCTTCCCCGCGATTCGCAGCATGCACGACCGTTTTCGGCCCGCGTGTCAAGTCTTGACCGGGATGGGATAATACGGTTCAGACGGTGACTGCGCTCGTGCGCGTACTTGCTTAGGTGTAGGACCAACGTAGATACCAAGGGAGCATCAGCTCCGGATACGACGGTTGTGAGGAGGCAATGTCCGACTCCCCGGCGCCCGGGCCGCACCCACCTGTCGTTGGCAGGTCTCTACCCGGGCATGCAGACGGCAGTGTGGTCACCGTCACTGATGTTCCCGGAGATCATAACGTGAAGTCTGCGCTCGTCCTCTTCGCGTTTAGCATCGATCTTGCCGGCACGATCCCTTAGTGCCGCCCCTCCTCCGAAGGCCGGCGCGACGCCGAATACAGCGTGTCGGATTTTCATCGAAACGCTCGATACGGTACCAGGCCAAAAGACATACTTCGTCACGTTAGGGAGCGATGCGCCGCGCACCGTGGACGGAAGGCTTACGCTCTTTACCGCGACTGCTTCCTATACGCTGAAACTCGAGCACGTGACCATCGCGCAGAAGACGGATTCACCGTTGCGGCCACCGGTCGCCTCGACCCCGCTATTCTTCGCGGCGCCGACAACTCCGATTTACGGCGCGTGGCTCGACTTCGATTCCGAATCCGGCAGTCCGTCTGCATGTGCGCGCAGCCCCTACATCTTGCCGGACCATGTTCCGTATCAAAATCCTGACGCCAACGACGAGCTAGCCCACGCGCAGTCGCGCGCCATTGCGGCGCTAAAAGCCGGAGCGCCCGTTGCGCAGCTCTTGGATCGGCGGGTGGAGGGCGAGCCGCCGTGTTCGGTGCCCTATCGCCAGTCGCGCCTCGTCAAACCAGCCATCCCGGATTATCCGGCCAGTGCTCGAGGGCAGTCATCTACCGGAATCGCGCTCGTCCTCGTCGACCTCGATGGTACGGGCCACATCCGGGAACTCGGCATCCTCCGCTCGAGCGGTAACACGGCGCTCGACGCTTCGGCGCTGAGCGGCGCTAAGCTCTCGACCTATGCGCCCGAAGTATTCCGTTGCCGACCGACGCCGGGCACGTTCGTGTACGAGGCCAAGTCTACGGGGACGTTCTAACGAGCGCTTGCGCGCGCAGGCTCGCGAACCGTTCGAGCGTAGCATGGAAAGCCGCATCGGCGGCACCGTCGACCGGGTGCTCGATCACGGTGAAACCGCGGAATCGGGCCAACGCATTGATGAGTTCGTGCGCCTGGGGATCATCGGGGCGCGCAAATGTTTCGGTGCGCGCGACGGTGTGGATTGCGATCACCGCCTTCGACAGGAGGACAGCGGGATCGTCGGAGGCGGTGAACGCGAGCGGCGTAAACGCTAAACGCAACCATGCACTATCGACGTCTTTCGCCAGCCGCTTGCAGTCGGCAACGCTTTCGCATAACGTTCCGGCAGCGGCGCGCAGCGCAAGCGTTACGTTGCTCCGTTTAGCGGCGCCTGAGGCCGCCTTGATCTCATCTGCGAACGCTCCCCATGCCTGTGGATCGTCGCTTCGCTCGGGCGCGCGTACCATCAGCAGCGGGGCGCCCAGCGTCGCGGCGTTAGTCAGAAGGTGATCGACGTTTCGCATGTTCGGCGATCCTACATCGAGAGCCGCCACCGTTAGGCCGAGATCGGTCGCTGTCTTTTTGACCTGCGCAAGATAATCCGCGTCCTCACGGGGAAAATCACGGGCGTCGAAGACGGCGCCATCGACCTCGAGTTCGTTCGCGCAGATATCGAGCCACTCGAGTTGCGTGAGCGTTCCGGTGGCGAACGCGCGCGAGAAACTCGCACTCGAACAGGCGATCTTCATGAACGATGACGTTCGTTGACGAACGCCATCGTTCCGGGGCCGAACATCGAAAGCTTCAACCGCATGCGGAACCGGAACCGGCGACCGTTGCGCAGAACGGATTCTCCATGCAAACCCTCGAGCCGAGCCTGCTGGCCGAGCGCGACCCCGAGATCTACGCCGCCATCGCAGACGAGGAACGCCGTCAGCGCGAGAACCTCGAGTTGATCGCAAGTGAAAATTACGCGAGCCGCGCCGTTCGTGAAGCGGCGGGTTCGGTTCTCACCAACAAATACGCCGAAGGCTATCCCGGAAAACGGTACTACGGCGGCTGCGAGTACGTCGACGTCGCCGAGCGGCTGGCGATCGAGCGCGCCAAAGCAATTTTCGGTGCCGAGCACGCGAACGTTCAGCCGCACGCCGGCGCTCAGGCGAACATGGCCGTCTTCATGGCGGTGCTGCAGCCGGGTGACACGGTGCTCGGGATGTCGCTCGCCCACGGCGGCCACCTCACCCACGGCACGAAGGTCAGCTTCAGCGGTAAACTATATCACGCCGTCGCCTACGGCGTCCGCAAAGATACCGAACTGATCGATTTCGATGAAGTGCGCGCGCTCGCGCGCGAGCACCGGCCCAAGCTGATCATCGCCGGTGCGAGCGCCTATCCGCGCACGATGGAATACGCCCCCTTCGCCGAGATCGCGAAAGAAGTGGGCGCACTGTTCCTCGTCGACATGGCGCACATCGCCGGCTTGGTCGCGACGGGACTGCATCCGTCACCCGTTCCGCATGCCGAGTTCGTGACCACGACCACGCACAAGACGCTGCGCGGACCGCGCGGTGGGCTGATCCTCTCGAGAGCCGCGTACGCGCAGGCCGTCGATAAGACGATCTTCCCGGGCATCCAAGGCGGTCCGATGATGCATACGATCGCCGCAAAAGCCGTCGCCTTTGGCGAAGCGCAGCAGCCTAACTTCGTCGGCTATCAGCAGACCGTCGTCGACAACGCCCGCGCCATGGGCGCCGAACTGCAACGTGCCGGCACGCGCTTGGTAGCCGGGGGAACCGACACGCACTTGCTGCTGGTCGATCTTGGGCCGAAGAGTTTGACCGGGAAAGCGGTCGAGGCATACCTCGACGAGATCAAAATCACGGTCAACAAGAACGCGATCCCCTTCGACCCGCAAAAACCCGCGATTGCAAGCGGTATCCGCATCGGAACACCCGCCGTTACGACGCGCGGCATGGGCGTGGCCGAAGCGCGCGAGATCGGCAAGATCATCGGTGAAGCACTCGACGACGTCGCGTCGCGTGCAAAGATACAGCGTCTGCGCGCACGCGTCGGAGAGCTCACCGCTCGCTTCGAGGTTCCGTAGTGACTTGCACTGCGCGAAGCCCGTGGAACTCTTAGGTGCCGACGACCGGTGAGGCCAAGGACGGCGAACTACGACCGATCGCAACGCCGGCCGCGATTCCGCAGGGTGCCGACCTTACCAGGAAAAGCTTCGTCTCCGTGGGCGGCGAGGATCGCTTCGAGCATCGTGAAAGCCGCGAAGCGGCCGAGGTGCTCGTCGAGCACCTCTTTGCGCCCGTTCCCGTACCGGTTGCCGGGATTGCTTACGCGATCCATTACCGGCTCGCCGAGGGACGCGCCGGCGGAGACCTCGTGGACGTATACGGTTTCGATAACGCCTCCGTTGCCTTTACCGTCGCCGACATTTCGGGCAAGGGAACGCGCGCGGCAATTCAAGCGGCGATGGTCAAGTATGGCTTGCGCGCCTACGCATCGGAAGGATTCAATCCCGAAAAAGTTCTGCGTTCGCTCGACCGCCTCTACCTGGAAAACACCGCCTTCGACCAGACCGAATCTTTCGCGACGGTGTTCTTCGGGCACCTCGACGCCGAACGAACGACGATGACCTACGCGTCGGCGGGCCACGAGAGCGTCGTGCTCGTTCAGCCGGACGGTGAGCCGGTCGTCCTCGAGGTCACGGCGCCGGCCGTCGGCGTCTTCGAGGATCAGCAGCACCTCTTCAAACAACGCAATCTTGCGATTGCACCGGGTGCATTGCTCGTCGCCGTGACCGACGGCATCACGGAATCGCGTCGCGGCCGCCGCGAGTTTTTCGGGATGAAGCGTTTTCTCGACGTGGTGCGCGAACAACGCGACGCGCAGGTCGACGTGGTGGCGCGCACCATCGCCGACCGTGCACTGGCATTTTCGGACCGCCCGGCGCACGACGACATCGCCGTTTTAGTCGTGCGCACGGCGGTTACTGGGAACGGTGACGCGAGAACGTCAGCCAATCTTCGAGACAATCCTTGAGGACGGTGGCGGCAGCCGCGACCTCACGCGTCGACGACGACCGGTCGGCGTAAAGCACTTCGAGCGCGCGATGAAAGTGCTCGTGCGCTTCGATGGTCTGGCCGTACAGCGGCAAGCTCCGAAACGACGGGTGGAGTCCGAGCGTGAGCCAAGCATCGATCTCGCAAGCCTGCCGGCGCGGCGGGGGCGCCGCGGCGCCGTTGGGCGTCGCGATGCCTCGCACCGTCGCACGCCAGGCTTGATGGATCCGCAGGGCATGCACGGCCTGTCGTTCGAGCTTCTCGAGAGAATCTGTAGAAGGGGTGCCGTCGTGAATGTCAACGCTCATGGAAGCGCCTCGACGTTGGAGCCGCAACGTTGCTCGGATGAAGCGGTACTCCTGCGCCGGGGGGGCTTGCACCCGGCTCGGCAAACGTACGCTCCCGATGCGCCCCGGTTGGGATGAGTATTTTATGGAGGTCGCTCGCACGGTCGCGACGCGCGCGACGTGTCCGCGAGCAAGCGTCGGCGCGGTGCTCGTTCGCGACCATCGCATTTTAACCACCGGTTACAACGGTGCGCCGCGGCACGTCGCGCACTGCACCGAGACCGGCTGCGAACTGGTGGGTGGCCACTGCGTGCGCTCCACCCACGCCGAGGCAAACGCAGTGGTGCAGGGAGCGCTCCACGGCGTCCAGCTCGATGGCGCGACGGCGTATTGCACGCATCAGCCGTGCGTGCATTGCGCGAAACTGTTGATAAGCGCCGGCGTAAAACGGATCGTGTTCGCCATGGCCTATCCCGACCGGTTCGCGCAGGAACTTCTGGCCGAAGCGGGCGTCGCGCTCGTCCAGTTCGCGACGCTTGAGCACGCCCGCGCCGGAGCCGTCGCATGAACTTGCCGGAACTTTACGCCTTAGCCACGATCACGGCATTCGTGACCGCGTTTCTCGCGACGCCGCAGGTCCGTAAGCTCGCGCTGAAGGTCGGTGTGCTCGACGCGATCGGCGAGCGGCGCATGCACGCCGAACCGAAGCCGCGCATCGGCGGGATCGCCGTGTATCTCGGTCTCGCGTCGGCACTCTTCGTCACGATCGGCTTCGCGCTCCATACGTCACTCTTTCATAGCGCCAACGACACGCAGGATTTCTTCGGCCTGCTCTTCGGCGGCACGCTGATCATGCTCGTCGGCGTGTGGGACGATATCATGGGGATGCGCCCGCGCAACAAGTTCGTTGCGCAGGTCGTCGTTGCAATCATCTCCATGATCTACGGCTTCCACATTCACGATATCAAGGTGCCGGGCGGCGAGAACTACCTGAACCTGCCGGCGTGGATCGACTATCCGCTGACGCTGGTCTGGTATCTCGGCATGATGAACGCGATCAACTTCCTCGACGGGCTCGATGGCCTGCTCTCGGGCGTCGCGGCGATTTCGGGCGTCTTCTTGTTCGCGATCGCATCGATGCACGGGCACGTCGGCGCGGCGCTGGTTCTATGTGCGCTCGTCGGCGGAGCGCTTGGGTTTTTGCCGTACAACTTCAACCCGGCGAAGATATTTTTGGGCGACACCGGGTCGCTGTTCATCGGCTACGTGTTCGCGACCGTCTCGTTGCTGATCACGGCGAAGGTCGCCGTGACCGTCAGCCTGATCGTGCCGCTCGTCGCGCTCGCGCTTCCGGTCGCGGACACCGCGGCTGCCATCGTGCGCCGCATCCGAGCCGGCCGGGCGATCACCGAAGCCGACAGAGGACATTTCCATCACCTGCTGGTCTTCCGCTTCGGTCTCGGCGTCAAGCAAGCGGTGCTGCTGATCTACGGCGTGTCGTTTCTGCTCGGCATGGCAGCATATTTGCTCTCTGGCGGGGCAAGTCACGCGCGCATCGCCGGCTTCGTTTAAGAGAAAGACGTGTCTGCGCCGCTACGGGTGATGGCCGTTTTCGGCACGCGCCCCGATACGATCAAGATGGCGCCGGTCGTCGCCGCTCTGCGGGCGGCTGCCCCCGACATCGAAACCCTGGTCTGCGTCACGGCCCAGCACCGTGAGATGCTCGACGATTTGCTCGTGCTCTTCGGGATCGTGCCCGAGTACGATCTCGACGTAATGCGCCACGATCAGAGCATCAGTGCGATTACGACGCGCGTCCTGCTAGGCATGGAAGACGTGCTCGCGCGCGCCCGGCCCGAGGTGGTCCTTGTGCATGGCGACACGTCGACCAGCACGGCCGCGGCGCTTGCCGCCTACTACGCGAAAATTCCGGTCGGGCACGTCGAGGCGGGACTGCGGACATCGACGATATGGGAGCCCTTTCCCGAAGAGATGAACCGGCGGCTGACCGGGCGCCTCGCTTCCTTTCACTTCGCTCCGACGTCGCGCGCCCGATGCAACCTCGAAGCCGAGAATGTCGCGCGGGCCGACATCATCGTCACCGGCAACACGGTGATCGACGCGTTCCTAGCGGTCGCCGCCGCGCCGCCCGCTGCGGAAGTGCCGGCGTGGCAAAGCCTCGCCCCCGATCGCCCCTGGATCTTTGTGACGGCGCATCGCCGCGAGAACCACGATCGGATGCCCGAAATCTGCGGCGCGCTCGCGCGGATCGCGGCCTTTCCGGAGCAACCCCAGATTCTATGGCCGCTGCACCCGAGCCCACGCGTCGCTCCTGTTGCGCGCGCGTTGCTCGACGGCATTCCGGGGATCGCGCTCGTCGATCCGCTGCCCTACGATCTGACCGTTCAGAGCATCAAGCGAAGCAGCCTCGTCCTGACCGACAGCGGCGGCCTCCAAGAGGAAGCACCGTGCCTGGGCAAGCCGGTGCTGGTCATGCGCGACGAAACCGAGCGCCCGGAGGGCATCGAAGCGGGGACACTGGAGCTGGTCGGCCCGCATGGCGACGCGATCGTGGCCGCGACCGCGCAGCTGCTGCGGGACGAGGTCGCCTACGCGCGCATGTCGCACGCCAATAACCCTTACGGCGACGGCTTGGCCGCCGGACGCATCGTCGCATGGCTCCTCGCACGCCTGCGGGGAGCGCCGTTTCCGGCCGAACTTGCCGCCGTCCCGCACTAGCGAAGTCAAGCCGTAGCCCGGGTATCGAGGGCCCGACAAAGGGAACGCAGCCGGACATCCCAAACCGGAAAGCGCCGTGTCAGAGGGCGATTTGCGCGCTTATTACGATCGCAAGCGTCCGCTGGGCGTGTGGTCCATTGGTATTGGACTCTTCGTCGGGCTCGGCATCGCGCTCATCGCGCCCCTGGCAGGAGCCGCCTTTTTGGTTGGAACCGTCTGCGGAGTCGCAAATGCGTTCCTCGCAATGCGCGGCAACGAGCGGCTGCTCGATCATCGCAGTGCCGCAGCGTTCGTCTTTAGCAGTATCCTTCGCATTGCCGTCTTCGGTATAGTACCGGTGGTCTTTGCAGTGCATGGATCGGCTTGGTCCATGCTGGCCTACTTCGCCGGATTTTTCACACCCCTCGGGCTCTATGCCGTATTCGTACGGCGCGCCGTTCGGATGAGATGATGCAAGAAGGGATCGGTTCACACGCGACCTGGACGCTGCCGATCGTCGGAAGCGTCCATAGCGATACCATCATAACGACGTGGGTTGCGATGATCGTCTGTCTTGCGCTGTTCGCGTGGGTCGGGAGCAGTTACCGCAGCCCACGCGCGACCAAGCGCCAGACGGTGTTCGAAGGCATCGTCTCATTCGTCTCGGACCTCGTGTACAACGCGCTCGGCCCCTCCGGGGAAACGTTCGTCCCGTTTTTCATCGCGGTGTTCGTCTTCGTTTTCTTACTCAACCAATTCGATATCTTGCCGCTGCGCGCACTGGGTTCACCGTTCGGCGGTTCGCCGACGGCCGACCTCAACACGGTCGTTCCCCTCACGCTCGCGGTGTACGTGTTGATCTTCGGCTCGGTCATCGCGCGGCGACGCGTCGGGCACTACCTCAAGCACTTCCTGCAGCCGTTTCCCGTGCTGCTGCCGCTCAATGTTCTGGATGAGGTCAGTCGGGTGCTGACGCTCGCAGCACGCTTGTTCTTCAACATCTTCGTCGGCGAGATTCTGTTCTTCATCGCGTCGTCCATCATTTTGGGACGCATCATGATCGGCGCGTTCAACCTCTCGTTTGCGGCCGTCATCCTCCCGTTCTTCATCCAGTTTTTCAATTTCTTCGTTGGAACGGTGCAGGCGTTCGTGTTTACGCTTCTCGGCATCATCTATCTCTCGCTCGCCCTGAGCGAGGAACATTAAAAGAAAGGGCCTCCCTTGACTTCGGAAAGCCTGGTTATCGCCGCAGCGCTGATCGCGTTCGGCCTCATCATTCTCGGCGTTGCCTTCGGTTCGGGCATCGGTGACGGTTTGGTCGCATCCAAGGCGGTCGAAGCGATCGCACGTCAGCCCGAGGCGCGCGGAAACATCTTCACGTTCTTGTTCCTGGGCGTCGGCTTGGTCGAGGCGTTCCCGATCATCGCGATCGGTCTGGCCTTCTATATGATCTATGCCCTGGTGAATCTGCCCGGACTGATCGGGCACCTCGGGGGCCATTAACCCGGGATGTTCTTCAAGCTCGACGGCACGGTCATCATCCAGCTGATCAACTTCGTGATCTTTTTCGCGTTGCTCAATGTGGTGTTTCTGCGTCCCGTCGGTGCCGCGATCAAGCGGCGACGCGACTACATCGACGGCGTGCAGCGTGACTACGAAGGCTACGCCAAGGAAGCGGAGACATTACGAGCCGACGCAAGCGCACGGCGCGCGGCGGCCCGCCGCGCGGCCGAAGAGGCCGTGACCGCGGCGCGCGCTCGGGCCGAAGCCGAAGCCCAGCAAGTCGCTGCCGCCGAAGGGGCGCGCGCCCAAGCGATCATTGACGAAGCGCGGCTGGTCGTCGAAACCGAAGTCACCGCGGCCAAGGGCCGCGAAACTGAGCTTTCGCAGCAACTTGCGACGGCGTTGCTCACCCGGGCGCTCGGTAGTCCGCGATGAGTCAGGCCTTCTACGTCTCGCTTGCCGAGTGGAGCCAGGTGGCCGCATCGGTGCTCTTCATCGGCATCCTCGTGTTCATCTGGCGGCGCTTCATCAGCCCCGGCATCGTACGGTCGCAGGAACGTAAGAACGCCGAACTTGCCGACGCCGAACGACGGCGCGATGATGCGAAGGCCGACATCGAGAACGCGCGCCATGAGGTGAGCGCAACCGACGGCGAGATCAGCGCCATTACGGCGCGCGGAGAAACGGACGCACGGCACCTGCACGATCGGATGCTTGCGACGGCCACGGCCGACGGCCGGCGGCTGGTAAGCAACGCGGAAGGCGAACTCGAGCGCGGACGGTATGCGGCACGTGAACGCCTGCGCGAGGACTTGGTCGCAAAGGCGCTCGACATCGCACGCGGTGCCGCAACGTATATCAACGACGGCACGAACCGGCGCTTGATCGAAGAGGCCGTCGACGCCGTCGACCGCCAGAAAACGGTCTGATGCAAAACGAAACCGTTGCTCGCCGCTACGCGACCGCGGTCTTCAACCTCGCGGAGGCTTCTCGTGCCGTTGCGCAAGTCGGGGCCGACCTGCGCGCGAGCGCCCTGGCGATCTACGGCAACGATGACGTGCGGCGCTTTTTCCTTTCGCCCGTTTTCGAGCGCAAGCGCAAGGAAGCGCTGTTGCTCGACGCTTTCGGTTCGCGCCTTCACGAGATCGCGCTTCATACGCTGCTGCTGCTCGTGCGTAAGCGCCGCGAGGCGCTTTTGGGACCGATCGCAGCCGAATTCGATAAACTGGCGCTCGCCGCATCGGGTAAAGAGGCGCTTGAGATCGTGAGCGCGCGCGAACTGGATACGGTGGAGCGCAACGCGATCGTCGAGCGCTTTGCTCGCACGTACGGCAAGAAGTTTGCGGTAACTACACGCATCGATCCGAGCCTGCTGGGCGGCGTGCGGGTGACGCTCGGCGACCGGCGCATCGACGGTTCGCTTGCCGGACGCCTGGACGACATCGCGCGCGACCTCTTTTCGCACAATCACGAGCCAGTCTAGGATTCAAAAATATGATCAACGCTGACGAAATCGCGGGAATTCTGCAAGGGCAGATCGCTAACTTCAAAACCCAGGTTCACGAAGATCAGGTCGGGACCGTCATCGAGGTCGGTTCGAGTATCGCTCGAGTTTACGGCCTCGAAGCCGTGCAGCAGTCCGAGCTCGTCGAGTTTCCCAACGGACTGCAAGGCATCGCCCTCAATCTCGAAGCGGACAACGTCGGCGTCATTATTCTCGGACCCGACACCGAGATCAAGGAAGGGATGCAGGTGCGCCGTACGGGCCGCATCGCGTCGGTGCCCGTCGGTGAAACGTTGCTGGGACGCGTCGTCGATCCGCTCGGCAATGCGGTAGACGGTAAAGGATCCATCGAGGCACGCCGCTATCGCACGATCGAAAACATCGCGCCGTCGGTTGTCGAGCGGCAGCCCGTCAAGCAGCCCCTCCAAACCGGCATCCGCGCGATCGACGCCCTCATCCCGATCGGGAAGGGTCAGCGTGAGCTGATCATCGGCGACCGCCAAGTCGGCAAGACGGCGATCGCGATGGACACAATCATCAATCAAAAGGGCCGCAACGTCTACTGCATCTACGTTGCAATCGGTCAGAAGGACTCGACCGTCAAAGCAATCGCAGCGCGCTTCGAGCAAGAAGGCGCGATGGAATACACGACGATCGTCACGACGTCGCCTGCGGACTCGCCCGCGCTCAAGTACATCGCCCCTTACGCCGGCTGCGCGATGGCCGAAGACCTGATGTATCAGAACAAAGATGTCCTGATCATCTACGATGATCTCACGAAGCACGCGATCGCGTATCGCGAGGTGTCGCTGCTCTTGCGGCGGCCGCCCGGCCGTGAAGCCTATCCCGGCGACATCTTCTTCTTGCATTCACGCCTGTTGGAACGCGCCGCCAAGCTCTCCGATGAGAAGGGCGGCGGCTCGATCACGGCGCTGCCCGTCATCGAGACGCAGGCCGGTGACGTCTCGGCGTATATTCCGACGAACCTGATCTCGATCACCGACGGGCAAATCTACTTGACGACGACGCTGTTCTTCCAAGGCGTTCGGCCGGCCGTGGACGTCGGCATCTCGGTATCGCGCGTCGGTTCGTCGGCACAGACCAAGGCGATGAAGTCCGTCGCGGGTCAACTCAAGCTCGACCTGGCGCAATACCGCGAGCTCGCGGCCTTCGCGAAGCTCTCGAGCGACCTCGACAAGAATACGCAAGCAACGTTGACGCGCGGCGAGAAGATCACCGAGATCCTCAAGCAGCCGCAGTATCAGCCGATGGCGATGGAGGACCAAGTCGCCCTCATTTACGCCGCAACCAAAGGCTATCTGACGAACGTCGAGACGATCCGCCTCCAGGAGTGGTCGCGCAGTTTCATCGACTGGCTGCACCAAAACCACGGCGACATTCCCGCAGCGATTGCCGAGACGAATGCGCTCTCCGACGATAACGCCAAGGCGCTCGGCTCGGCGATCGAAGAGTTCACCAAGACGTTCTAATGAGGGAATTCGCTCGTGCCTAGCGTTCGGGATCTACGCGACCACATCAAGTCGCTCAAGAACACGCAGCAGATCACCAAGGCGATGAAGCAGGTGGCGGCGGCGAAGATTCGTCGTGCCGAACTCGTGCAGCGCCAGGCACGTCCGTATGCCGAGGCGCTCTCCGAGATGCTTCACGATCTAATGGCGGCGGTCGGTTCCATCGACCATCCGTTCATGCGGCCCGGAAAAGAAGGGGCGCCCGTCGGTGTCATTCTGATGACGGCGGACAAGGGGCTTGCCGGGGCCTTCAACTCCAACGTCGTTCGCGCCGGTGAAACGTTCGTGCGCGAACGTGGTGGTGAAGTCGTGTACTATCCGGTCGGCAACAAAGCGCGCAACGCGGCCAAACGCACGCGCTTCGAGACCTTGGAAGCGTGGTCTCTGTCGGCCCACGCGAAGCTCGATACCGCGCGGGAAGTCGCAGCTCGTGTTACCGACGACTTTACGGCCGGAAAAGTTTCGCAGGTCGTGCTCGTCGCCCCGAAGTTCGTATCGATGATGACGCAGCGTCCCGAGACGCGCGCCTTGGTACCGATCGAAGCCGAGAAGCGCGGCGACGACCGCAGCGGTCCGCGCGCCCAGGTGGAATTCGCACCGTCGCCGGAGGCCGTGCTGACGCGGCTGCTGCCGAAGTATCTGGAGTTCAGCCTCTACTCGGCCATGCTCGAAACCGACGCAGCGTTTTTCGCCGCGCAGCTCGTCGCCATGACCAACGCAACCGACAACGCAGGCAAACTGCTCGACGACCTGACGCTTGCGATGAATAAGGCGCGCCAGGCCGCCATCACGAAAGAGATGCTCGAAATCGTCGGCGGCGCCGAAGCGCAAGCCGGCTAGTTACGATAAGGAAGACGATGATGACAACCGTTACTGCCCCTTCCTCCGCTCCCGGCGCGGCATCCACGGCCGTCGCCGGCACGATCGTACAAGTGCTCGGCAACGTCGTCGACGTCGAGTTCACGGCCGAAACCTTGCCGACGATCAACACGGCATTGACGGTCCAGGTCGGCATGAACTCATCGTCGCCGTCGAGCAGCAACGGCGCGCCGAACCGTCCAATATCGGACGGCGGTCCGGGATCGGACGGCGGTCCGGGATCAAACGGCGGTCCCGGACCGGGTAACATACAACTTGCCGGAACGGCGATGCAGGCGCGCCAGCTCGTGCTCGAAGTGCAGGACGAACTCGGCAATAACCAGGTGCGCTGTCTTGCGATGGGTTCGACGGACGGACTCGTACGCGGGCAGCGCGTCCTCAACACCGGTGCTCCCATTACGGTACCCGTCGGCGAGGCGACACTCGGCCGCATCTTCAACGTGCTCGGTAAGGCCATCGACTCGGATGCCCCCGTCGACGCGGCCGCCATGTGGCCGATTCATCGCGATGCGCCGAATTTCGCGGCGCAAGATCCGACGCCGAAAATCTTCGAGACCGGCATCAAAGTCATCGACTTGATGGCACCCTACACGCGCGGCGGCAAGGTGGGACTCTTCGGAGGCGCGGGCGTCGGCAAGACGGTGCTCATTCAGGAGTTGATCCGTAATATCGCGCAGGTTCACAAAGGCTTCTCGGTGTTCACCGGCGTGGGCGAACGCACGCGCGAAGGCAACGACCTGTGGCTCGAGATGAAAGAGTCGGGCGTGCTCGCGCAGACCGCGCTCGTCTTCGGTCAAATGGACGAACCGCCGGGCGTGCGTTTCCGGATCGCGCAGACCGGCGTCACGATGGCGGAGTACTTCCGCGACGAGAAGGGCGCCGACGTGCTGCTCTTCATCGACAACATCTTCCGTTTCATGCAGGCGGGTTCCGAAGTGTCGGCGCTGATGGGCCGCATGCCGTCGGCGGTCGGCTACCAGCCCACCTTGTTCACCGAGATGGGCGCGCTCGAAGAGCGCATTACCTCCACGCACAAGGGCTCGATCACGTCGGTCCAGGCCGTGTACGTGCCGGCCGACGACTACACGGATCCCGCCGTCGCCACGACGTTCGGCCATCTCGACGCGACGACGGCGCTGTCGCGCCCCATTTCGGAACTCGGCATCTATCCCGCCGTCGATCCGCTGGCCTCATCATCGCGCATTCTCGATCCGCAGATCATCGGCGAAGATCATTATCGCGTCGCGCGCGGCGTCCAAGAAACGCTGCAGCGCTACCGCGACTTGCAGGATATCATTGCGATTCTCGGCGTCGAAGAACTTTCCGAAGACGACAAGATCGCCGTCGGGCGTGCGCGCCGCATGCAGCGCCTGTTCTCGCAACCGTTCTTCGTCGCCGAACAGTTCACGGGCCGCTCCGGCAAGTACGTAAAGCTCGAAGATACGATCGCATCGTTCAAGGAAGTGCTCGACGGCAAGCTCGACGATCTACCGGAACAGGCGTTCTACATGGTTGGCGGCATCGATGAAGTCAAAGCGAACGCTGAAAAGCTAAGTGCTACCGCGTAATGGCCGGGAAGACAATTCCGTTCCGGCTCATCACGCCGATTGCCGTTGCCTTTGAGGGCGACGCGGAACTCGTCATTGCGGTCGGGACCGAAGGCGAAGAGGGCATCTTAGCATCGCACGCGCCGTTTTTGACGGCGCTGCGGCCCGGCATTTTACGCGCCAACGTCGGAGCCGAGGGGAGCGCGACGAAGCGACTCGAGTTCGCGACGAGCGAAGGCTTCTTACAGGCCTTGCCCGATCGGGTAACGGTACTCGTCGACGCCGCGATGCAACGCGATCAAGTCGATGCCACCGCTGCGCGCGCGGACCTCGAAGCGGCGACCGAACGCCAGAAACAGCTCAGCCCGCAGACGGCGGAATACGCCCGCGAACAATCGACGATCGACTTCGCAAACGCACGCCTGCAGCTTGCAGGCTAAATCACAGGTTGGTCCGTCGACGTATTTATCGCTGAACGTCAAGGGGGTAGTGGACCCGTTACGCCGAGTGGCGACTTGCGAAGTTTGAAGTAGCCCAGGATCGCATCGCGCACTTGACCGGGCGACCGTCTCGGCATCGTACCTCAGAAGTCAAAATCCAGCTGCGGGTTTGACGTCTAGACGTCTTTTTTTGCGCTCGGCTTCGGGATACCCCTCGTTGCGCGCTTTTTCGCCACGTTGGGCCTATCGCGACGAACTGATGCAGTCGCCAGGGCAAAACGTTACAAACATGATTTCACGGTGTCCACGCCTCCGAAGTAGAAGACTAGTCGACTAGCCCGCATTTACGCTATGATCGGAGCATGAAAAAGGTCGGAGTGTTTGAGGCCAAAACGCATTTCTCGGCACTGATTGAAGAAGCGGGGAACGGCGAGACGATTATGGTCACAAAGAATGGGCGAGCCGTAGCACAAATCGGACCCGTCGTCGCGCGTGGAGCAAAAACCAAAGCCGAGGAAGCGATGAAGCGCATTCTGGCGAGTAAGGCGACGCTCGGAAGACTTACGATTCGACAGCTGATCGAGGAGGGGCGCCGCCATTAAGCGCCTGGCGGTGTTGGACGCATCCGTCGCAATATCATGGTTCTTCGAAGACGAACGCGACAGGGAATCCATCGCGATGGCAAAGGCAGTGAGTAAGAACGGCGCAATTGTGCCGGCGTTGTTTCGCTGGGAGGTGCAGAACGCTCTTGTCGTGGCGGTTCGTCGAAAACGCCTCTCGTTCGATCACGTTGCGGATCACTTGCGGGCCCTTGATGAGTTGGGACTTCAGATCGACGGTTTCGTCTCGACATCTTCTTTTGCGACCGGGCTAGGATTGGTGCAACGCTTCGGTTAACGGCCTATGATGCAGCTTACTTGGAGCTAGCCGTTCGCCGCTCGTCGCCGATCATGACGCGAGATGACAAACTTATGTCGGCTGCCACCGATCTCGATGTTTTATGGAAGGCTTGACCCGCCGCAGCGAAGCGGATGCCAAACAAGGAGCGGGAGAGGCGCCCGACAGGGTTTCGGGGCGGCACGGCGGATGCAAAGCCATGATCTTCCGCGCCGCGTATAGCGAGAAGTTCGTCGGCCGCCGAGAAGAGCTTGCGTTTCTCCTCGATGAATTGGACGCCGTGCGCGCCGGACGGTTGCGCTTCGTTACGGTTGAGGGCGAAGCGGGGATCGGAAAGTCCCGCTTGATTGCCGAACTGCAGGCGCGCGCACGCGGTGCCGTGATGACGGCCATCGGCGCGTGCGAGGAACGGGTGGACTTCCCGTACCTGCCGTTCGGGGCGCTGCTCGGCGCGTTCGACCGCCGGCTGCGAGCCTCGTCGCGGTGGTCGAACCTTGAAGGGGCGGGCGAAGCGAAATATGCGTTCTTCGAGAACATCGCGGCGACCCTCGCACGCGAATCCACGCGTCGTCCGCTGTTGTGCATCATCGAAGATCTGCATTGGGCTGACGCCGGCACGATCGAATTGACATCGCACCTCGTGCGACATCTCCATGCGGCCCCAATCCTTTTCGTTATGACGTTTCGCTCGGGCGAGCCGTCGAGCGATGCGCGTTTAGCAGGGCTCCGCAGCGTTGCGGCGCGCGCTCGGGCCTCGACCGTCGCGTTGCGCGGTCTCGCCCGCAACGAGATGCGCCAGCTGCTGCAGCAAATGCTGGCCGCGCGCGATGCTTTCGCGCCGCACGAGACGTTGGCTCAGATCGAAGAGCACGCCGAGGGCAATCCGCTGTTCGCCGAGGAACTGCTCGGCGCGGCGCTCGACGGCGGCGGCCTGCATGTCAGCAGCGACGTTCCGGTTTCCGTGCAGGCGATTTTGGCCGAACGGCTGTCGTCGATCGACGCCGACGACCGCGAACTGCTCATACGCGCAGCGAATCTCGGCCGAACCTTTTCGCTTGGTCTCCTCGCGACCGTCGTCGAACGTTCCCTCGTCGACGTCACGGCAGCGACGCAGCGTGCCGTGCGTGCCGGATTGCTCGTCCTCGTGGACCCGGCGCCCGAGGCTTACGGGTTTCGACATGCGCTCATTCGCCACGCCCTTGCCGAACGGTTGGTATTCGCGCTGGCTGCGCCCTTGCACGTCCGCATCGCAACGGCGCTCGAGGCGTCGGTGGACGGAGCGGCGTCGCACGCCGAACTAGCGTATCATTGGGCCGCAGCGCGCGTCGCTGAGCGAGCACGTACGCATTACGAACGCGCCGCCCAAGCCGCCGCGCAGGTGCACGCGTTTCGCGACGCCATCCGATTCTACGGGGAAGCGTTGCACTGGCAGTACCCGCCGGGCGCCGAGCGCGCGCGGCTCTACGAAGGGCTTGGGCGTCTCCTGTATATCGAAGGCTGCGGCGACGCGGCGCGCACGCGCTTCACGCAGTGTCGCGAGGAGCACATTGCACTCGGCGACGAGGTCGCGGGTGCACGGGCGTCATTGCTGCTTGCGGATCAGTGTTGGGTCGATGCTGATACGACGCGAGGCTTACACACCGCGCGAGAAGCGGCGCAAGCCTTCGAGCGGCACGGCGAAAAGCGCGGCCTCGCTGAGGCGCTGCTCGCCCAGGCGCGATTTGCGATCACGCTCGGCGACGCGGTCGCCGCCACGGCTCACTTGCGCCGAGCGAACCGGTTGCAGCGCACATTTTCCGCCGCAGCGCGCGCGGATTATCACGAGATTCGCGGCGATATCAACGGTGCCCGCGGAGATGCGTCGGAGGCGCTCGACGACTGTGCGCGCGCGACGACCTTAGCGGCACGGACGGGCGACGCGGAACTGATCGCGCAAACGGAAAACAACCACGCCCTAGTCGCCTGCGACCTCGGCGAACTTGTGGTGGCGAGCCGGCATCACGAGCGCGCGCTCCATGAGGCTCAGCGTACCGCGATGGCATGGCGCGTTGCCTATTGCAGCCTCAATTTCGCCCGCACGTTGACGCTTGCAGGTGACCTGCGCGCCGCGCGCGGGCACGTTCGCACGGCACTCGAAACCGGCGTCGACACGGCGACCTTCAAAACGAAAGCGGCGAGCGTCGGGATTCCGCTCGCGCTGCTGCTCAACGACCGGCCGATGCTCGAATCATGCGCGGATGAGCGCGCGCTCGAGGCTGCGTGGCGCTCGGGAGAGTTGCAGCGCATCGCCTCGGTCAGCGCCGCGTTCGTCGAATTGCGCTTCATGCAGGGCGCCCGCGAGGAGGCGTGCTCTCTGCTGGTACGCGCGTTACGCGGCGTCACACGGCTGCACCGCGGCTGCAGCTTGCTGGTCACCGTCGCGCGCTACGGCTCGAGCGAGCATGTCGCGCTCGCGCAGACACTGCTTGCCGCTTCCTCGGGTCGCCCGCGCGTTCGGCGCGCTCACGCCCTGCTGCTCGCAGCGGCTTCGCACCGCGATCATCTGCCGAGCAACTATCGGCGCTTCGCCGCGCTTGCGGCGAGGCAGTACGAGTCGCTGGGCTGGACGTTGTACCGGGCGTACGCGCTTGAAATCGCAGGGCATACGGTCGAAGCGGCGGCACTGCGCGCGGACATGGGGGGCGCCGCCGACATCCCGGCTGCGGTCGACGCACCGCAACCGAAGTCGGCTTCCTCCGGCCGCATCATCTCCGAGCGCCAGCACCAAATCGCCGAACTCGTTGCGCTTGGTGCGACCAATCGCGAGATCGCGTTGCGCCTGCACATCAGCGAGAACACGGTCGAACACCACGTCTCAAACATCTTTTCGCGGCTCGGCCTGCGCTCGCGCGCGCAGCTCAGTGCGTACATCGTAGCAGGTCGAGAAGCCGTAAGCGCTACTCCCGCGGCGCTCGGCGTCTGAACATGCGGGCCATGCGAGGATCGCGTCATACTAAAACCAACGCGCGCCTACAGTAAAGCCGAGGCGTACCTGCAGAGCGGAGCACCATGGCGGGAATCCGGGATAGTGCCGCCGCCGCGATACGCTTAAGATAACCGCAGGAGGCCGGCAATGTTGCGTACGGTTGTCTTTTTCGTTATTTTGGCCGTCGGTGCTGTTTTCTTCGCGTTACGGCCGGCATCGGCCGGGACGACGGGGTCGTTCGAAGGGCGAATCCTGGAAGCCAAGACGCGCGCGCCCGTTGCAGGCGCGGTTGTCAGCGTAATGAGCCCGTCGCAAACGGCGAACGCGACGACGGACGCGAGCGGTCATTTTACATTCATTTCACTGGCTCCCGACACGTACCAACTCGGCGTCACGAAGCAGGGCTTCGAGCAGTTGCAGGTTCCGGGCATCACGATTCAGGCCGATCAGCAGCGTTCGCTCGACTTCTCGATCGGCCGCTCATTGCGTCAGATTGCGCGCGTTGCGGCGCGCTCGGCGCTGGACGTGGTGCGGCCGGGTACGACGACCGACGTCTATTCGGTCAACAGTGCGGTCACCAGCGCCGCTGCGCCGATCGGCGGCGGCGGTTCGCTCAACAACGCGTATTCGGCGATTGCGGCCGTTCCCGGTGCGTTCGTGCCGCCGGGACAAATGGGCGTCAATCAGTCGGTGTACATCCGTGGCGGGTACTACGATCAAATCGGCTACGAGTACGACGGCGTGCCGGTGAACCGCTCGTTCGACAATTTCCCCGGTCATTCGGCTGCGACCCTCGGTCAACAGGAGTTGCAGATCTACACCGGCGGAGGGGGCGCCGGCGCGACTGCGTCGGGCTTGGCCGGCTTCATCAACCAAGTGACTAAGACCGGAACGTATCCCGGCTTCGCCGATTTCAACGCCCGCGTGGGAAGTCCGACGTTCTACCACGACATCTCGGCTGAGTTCGGAGGCGCGAGCGCCAATCGCCGCTTCACGTACTACGCCGGGCTGAGCGGTTACGATCAGCAGTTCCGCTACCTCGATAACTTCAATGGCGCGGGCCTGACGAATTTTTTTCCGAACCCGATCGGACCTTCGAACAAGACGACGAATCTGAACTTTTATCCCGCCGTCTATCCGACGTGTACGGCGAACGGGACCGACCCGTTTTCCACGGCTGCGTCGGTTCCCCCGTTTTTGAACGATCCCGGGTGCTTCGCTTCGTTCAGTCCCGTGTACAGCTTCGTCGACGCGGTCGATGGCCGCGAGGCGGTGGCCAACTTCCACTACTCGATACCGCATGCAAGCGGCGGTGGCCAAGACGACATACAGTTCCTGTACACGAATTCGGCACAGTATCGGCAGTATTACAGCGGCGTCGACGATGCCGGCTTCGCCTTGGTACAGAACGTCGCTCCTGGGCCGGCCTGGCCTGATTACGTCACCTATCCCGGGGGGACGCAATTTCTCGCGCCTGCTACGGCGCAGCCAATTGCTTATCTGTTCCCAGGGTCGCCCGGCGGGCGGTGCAATAACACCGCAGTTTACACCGGTGTTGCCACGCCCGGTTCATGCCCGGGCTCGACGTTTTCTGCGCTGCCTCCCGATTACCGCGATGCGCGCTGGGATTCCGCGAGTATCGTCAAGCTCCAATACCAAAAGAACATCGGCGATCGCGCCTACGTGCGCCTCTTCGGGTACTCGTTTTACTCGAATACCAATCGTAGCGGCGCGTCGCGGCGAGGAATCGGCAGCGGATTTGGGGCCACGAATTTCGATTACGAGGTCGACTCACACACGCGCGGAGCCGAGCTGCAGTTCGCCGACCAACTCAGCGATCATCATCAACTGACCGGCTCGGCGAACTACGTAACGGCGTCGACGGTTCGGCTCAATAACTTTAACTACCTCAATGGGGGCAGCTTCCCCGTCAGTAATCTAACGAACGGAACGCAGTGCTTCGCCGAAGCGCAGGGCAACGCGCTAAACGGCCATGAAATGTTTAATGCCGGTGATCCAGCGCCGTGTAACGATCCCATCACGCAAGGCACGTTCGCCTCGCCTACCGGTATGGCGCCGCTCCCGTCAGACTCCACGATGACGGGACCCGAGGCGCCGAACTGTTCATCGTCCGCGGGCCTCCCGATACCGCCGGCTGCCTGTGCGGCTAACGCGTCCTGGCGTTTGACGTACACGGGCAATCAGGGTGGCCTCAATACGGTGCGCCCGCAGTTCGCTGCCGTCGCACTCAACGACGAATGGCGGCCGAACGACAAGCTCGACATTAATCTCGGCCTACGCGCGGAGCGGGACGAGTTCGATCTTGCGAACACGAACTCACCGGGAAAGAATTTCTGGTTTGCAGCGGCCCAGCGCGAGTACTGCTACAATCCGGTGACCTTACAGCCGGTCTTCGTGCCCCAAGCTCCGCAAAACGCGAACATGCAGATCCCATACGTGACGTTTAACTGCCCGACGGACAGTTCCAGCGGAACGACCGTGCAAACGTTCCATCCCGACGGTAAAAACGGACATCTCTTACTTTCGAACGTCTACGATCCTAAGCTCGTGCAATCGTACTTTCTGCCGCAAGGTGGTCTGACGTATACGGTCGATCCCAACACAGTGTTGCGAGCGTCCGCGGGCCGCTACGTCCAGCAACCGCGCGCGTATACGATCCAGTACAACAGCGTCGAAGAAAATCTCGCGAACCAATTGATCGGGTTCTTTCCCTACGGGTTCACGACGCCGCGTCACGATGCGCAGCCTGAGTATTCGAACAACTTCGATTTCTCGATCGAGCACCGGTTCCCGGGCACGGATCTCTCGTTCAAGGCTACACCCTACTACCGTTACGCAACCGGCCAACTCTATAACGCGACGGTATACGGCCAGAGTCCCTCGTTCAATTCCGGGATCGAGCGTACCGCAGGCTTAGAGTTCGAACTGCTCAAGGGTGATTTCAAAAAGAACGGCCTCTCGGGATTGTTCTCCTACACCTACACCAACTCGAAAGAACGGTGGTTGAACTACGCAAACACGAATCAAAACCCGATCGATCCCTACAATCAGTACATCCAACGATACAACGCGCTCACGAAAGCCGGCGGCGGTGCGCCATGCTACACGCAGGACAGTAGCGGAATGCCGCTCCCGGATACCGCCTGTATGGCGGCGTCGGTCCGAAACACATACTACGGCAGCGCACCGCAGCCGCTCTTCGACAAGAACGCCTCTTACGAGACCGGGCTCGACTTCCCGTACCTGTCTCCCAACGTATTCACGACGGTTCTTAACTACCGTAGCGGCAAGTTCTCGTTCACGCCCGAGGTCTCGCTGAACGAGGGTACGACGTACGGGAATCCGGCAGACACTATCGCAATCGACCCGCGCACATGCTCCCAAAATCAGGGGACATCGGGATTTACGACCGGCAACCCGCAAAACGCCGACTATACATCGTGCACGACCGCCGCGACGCCTTCGGGTAGTCTGTACGTTCCCAATGCCGAGACGAGACACTTCGACGGCTTCGGCGAGTTCCGTCAACCGTGGCAGCTCAACGCGGGCCTGCAGTTGGCGTACGATATCAGTCCAAAGGTGACTGCGAACGTCACGGTTGCAAATCTGGTAAACCGCTGCTTCGGCGGCTCGAGCACGCCGTGGAGCGCGGCATATCCGCCCAGCGCAACGGTTTGTGGCTATGGCTCGAATACATTCTACGTCAACAACTTCTACAACGGCGCGTCGCCGAACGACGTGGCCGCAAACGGAACGAAGCTGAATCCGTACTTCGCACATTCGTTCGTGCCGGCGTACGGCGACGTCAGCGCGTTCAACTATCCGATGCCGCTCAACGTCTACTTCCAGCTGCAGGTTCGCATCTGAAGCCGACGATGCTTCTCGGCGTCCTCGCCGTCGCCTTGATCGGTGCGACGAGCCCGTCGCCCTCTCCGGCACCGTCATCGACGGCATGCATGCCGTCGGTGTTTCCGATGCTGGGAACCCATGACACGCATAGCGTCCGCCGCGGCCCGGGGCTCGTGCTCTCCGGCGCCGGGCTGTTGAACGTGCCGCCCTCCGCCATGGAATGGCTGCGCAACCATCTCGGAGGCGCGGCCGGCCGCGCAGGTAACGTCGTCATCCTGAGCGCTTCGGGCGGCCGTGAGGATGAAGACGGCTTATACCGGGACGCACGCTTTGCCTCGGTGCAAGAAATTCTAATACCGCCGTGCGCGGATTCCGAAGCGGTCGACGCAATGGTCACATATGTGAACGGCGCGGACGCCGTGCTATTCGCCGGTGGCGATCAAGCACACTATGCGCGTTGGAAGGGAAGCGCGCTCATCCGGGCGGTGCAAGCGGTCTATGCGCACGGCGGCTTCGTCGGCGGCGGTAGCGCGGGACTTGCGATTCAAGGCGCACTTGGATACGATTCGGTCGCGGCAGATCGCCTGCACCCGGGCGACGACGACTACGCCGTGACCACGCAGAATGCGCTACGCGACCCCTTTGAACCCGAGATCAGCTTCACCAGTTTGTTTGCGTGGCCCGCGCTCGGCGACACGATGACCGACACGCACTTCGCCGTTCGCAATCGATTCGGACGACTCGTTGCGTTTCTGGCGCGGATCGTTCATGACAAGCTCAGACCGACGCCATATTATGGGCTGGGGGTCGATGAAGGGAGCGTCGTGCTGGTCGGTGCCGACGGGATGGCGATGGTCAGGAAGAAGCCGCAAAGCCGCGGCGTTTACCTCATTCGTTTGGCTGGCGAAGTCGCACTGCAGCCAGGGAAGCCGTTACGAACCGTAGTCGACGTCGCCCACATCGGAGGCGACGGCGAGTCGTTCGATTTGCTGTGCAAGCGGCCCGGGGTTCCCTGGACGCGCGTGCAGGTCGACGGCGCGCACCCGCCGTTCTATCGCCCCGATCCCTACACGCTGTAATGCGATCAACCTCCAAAGCGTGATTCCTTCCGGCTGCGTCCGCGGCTCGACGCTGCTTCGCACGGTTGCGTGCGCCGTTGCGTTGGGGGCGCTGGCAGCGTGCGCAAAAACGGCGCAGACGCCGCAAGAACACGTGCTGCGCATCGGGATGACGACGGAGCCAAACTCGCTCTCACCGCTGTTCGCGCTCAACGATTACGAGCAGTTCGTCGATCGTTTCGTGTTCGATGTGCTGGTGACGACGGGTGCCGACGGACGCAGCTTGATCCCGCGGCTCGCGGCCGTGGTGCCGACGCAGCAGAACGGCGGCATCAGCCGCGACGGCCTGACCATCACGTATCATCTGCGACGCAATGTGAAATGGCAGGACGGCGCTCCCTTTACGAGCGCGGACGTGCGCTTTTCCTACGACGCGATGATGAATCCGGCCAACAACGTCCCTAACCGCCACGGCTATGATCTGATCGCGAACGTGCGAACGCCCGATGCGTACACGGCCGTGTTTCGGATGAAGCGCCCGTACGCGCCGGCGACCACGAACCTCTTCGGCGACGAGACGCCGAACGCGATCTTGCCGCAGCACCTCTTGGCGCGTTATTCCGACCTCAACCGTGTCGCCTTCAACCAGATGCCGGTCGGGACGGGCCCCTTCAAGGTCGTGCGCTGGGATCGCGGTACGTCGATCGAGCTGAGCGCCAACGACGCCTATTATCTGGGCAGGCCGCACGTGCGCCGCATCAGCGTCCGCTTCATTCCCGATGAAGCAACGATGCTCAATCAGCTGCGCACGCACGAACTCGATCTCTTCACCCAGGCGTCGGTCAACGCGTTCGGACAGATACGGTCGCTCCCGGGGATCAAATATTCGCTTGTGAACACGCACGGCGCATCCAACGTCCTGATCAACATGAACAGACCCGCCTTGCACGACGTGAGCGTGCGGCGCGCGATCGATTATGCGATCGACAAAGCGGGGATCGTAAAGCGGTTTACCTTCGGTGCCGGCACCGTCGCCACGGAGGACATCCCGGCTTTCATGTGGGCTTACGATTCGCAGCTGCGGCCGACGTCGCACGACCCTGCGCGGGCGCGAGCGCTGTTGCGTGAAGCCGGCTGGCTCCCCGGCAGAAACGGCCTCGTCTTCAAGGACGGCCGGCCACTGCGGCTCGAATTTGCGTACGCGCAAAACAACGTAACGTACCGCTTGATCGCAGTCGAGATTCAGTCGGAGTTACGAGCCGTCGGCATCGACGCGGAGGTTAAAGGATACAACGGTGCGATGATGTTCGCCGGGCTTTCGGCCGGCGGAATCTATCAGAGCGGCAACTTCGATCTGGCGTGGTACACGATGACGCTCGGTATCGATCCCGACAGCTCGGGTCGCTTCACGTGCGGTGCAATTCCGCCGAACGGTCAGAATTACTCGCGCTATTGCAAGGCGGCGATGGATGCCGCCCAAACGGCGGGTCTCACGGGCTACGACCGCGTCGGCCGCCGGCGTGCGTACGCCTTCAGTCAACGACTCCTGGCACGCGACGTACCGATCGCCTTCGTGTACTGGCCCAAGGACGTTGAGGCATACGACCCGCGCTTGCGCGGCTTCGCCCCCAATCCCGTTACGCCGTCGTGGAACGCCCAGGATTGGCTGTTCTGACTTCGGGCGTAAACCCTAGCGGTCGATCGTCCGTTCGGAATCGCCCTCTTTGCGCTCGAGGCCGTCGATGGCAGCCGTCGTGGGCGGCCCGAATTCGATTTCGTCGCGTGCGAACTCGTCGGACTCGAGCGTCGAGCCGACGACGCCGGGATCGCCCGCCTCTTCGCTCGTGTGCTCGCCTACGTTAGGCGACTTGTCTTGCATCCTCAAACCCTCCGCTAAGCCTTACCCATATGCGTCAGCGTCGCGCTCGGAGCATGTTGGACGTTGTCCGACATGCGACGACGGGCGGCGTGCGCCGATTCGGCTGCGCCGAATCGTACGAGCGCCGCAAACGCGACGGATTCGGTGAAACCGAATCCTCTAGGCATGCTGACCATCGGCACAGCGTCGGCGACGAAGGCCCAGTGGAGCGTAGCGAAACATACTAAGCGTGTCTCGCTCTGAAAGGCTCGTATGCTTCGCTTTGGTGCGCTTCTCGGTGTCTCGCTGTTCGCGCTATCGTCCCTTGCCCGCGCGGATGAAGGCATGTGGACGTTCAACAATTTCCCGTCCGCTAAAGTTCAGGCGGCGTACGGTTTCAAGCCGTCGGCGGCGTTTCTCGACCATGTCCGCAAGTCGGCGGTGCGCGATGCGGGTGGATGTTCGGCCTCGTTCATTTCGCCCAGCGGACTCGTGATGACGAATCACCACTGCGTCGTCGGGTGCGTCGGACAGCTTTCGACCGCGCAACACGACTTCGTTCAAAGCGGCTTCTACGCGAAGCAGCCGGAGGACGAGAAGGCCTGCCCGGACTTCGAACTCGATCAACTCTTGCAGATCAGCGACGTCACTGCCAAGATTCAAAGCGCGACGGCCGGCAAGACCGGCGACGCCGCCAACAAAGCGCAAAACGCCGTGGAAGCGACACTACAACAGCAGGCGTGCGGTACCGATAAGACCTTGCGCTGTGACGTCGTTTCACTCTATCACGGCGGTATCTACGATCTGTACCGGTACAAACGCTACACCGACGTGCGGCTTGTTTTCGCACCGGAGTACAACGTCGCGCAGTTCGGCGGCGATCCCGACAACTTCAACTTTCCTCGCTATGACTTCGACATCGGCGTCGTTCGCGCGTACGAGAACGGCAAGCCGGCCGCGACGCCGGACTACTTGAAGTGGAGTTCAAACGGCTCGAAGGCGGGCGACCTCGTTTTCGTTGCGGGCAATCCGGGCCGGACATCGCGTGAACTGACAATGTCGCAGCTCGAGTACACCCGCGACGTGACCTTTCCGCAAGAACTACCCGAGCTTGCCGAATACCGCGGCATCCTCGAACAGTTTGAAACACGCGGCGCCGAGCAACTGCGTGAAGCGCATGAGGTCCGTTTCTACGTTGAAAACGCGTTTAAGGAACTTCTCGGCGAGCAGCGCGCGCTCAACGATCCGGCGTTCATGGCGCAGAAGGCGGCGCAGGAGCGTAAGCTACGCGCCGCCGTTGCGGCCAAACCGGAACTCCAGAGGGCAGACGGGTCTGCGTGGAACCAGATCGCTAAACTGCAAACGCTACGCCAAGAGCTCGCGCCGCGCTACGGTGCCGTCACGGGGTTCGCGTTTTCGAACGGCCTGCTCGGCAATGCGCTCACGCTCGTGGAGGCTGCCGAGGAGCGCGCGAAACCCAACGCGCAGCGCTTACCCGAGTATACCGATCAGGCCTTGATCGGGCTCGAACAAGAGCTGACCGCGCCGATACCGGTCTATCCCGATCTCGAAGAGACGACGCTCGGTTTTGCTTTTACAAAAACCCGCGAGGTCCTGAGCACCGACGATCCGCTCGTCAAGAGGATGCTCGGCACGGAGGCACCCGACGATCTCGCGCATCGTTTGGTGTCCGGGACCAAACTGGCGGATCCTGCGGTTCGGAAAGCTCTCTTTACCGGCGGTCAGGCGGCGATCGCGGCTTCGAACGATCCGATGATCGTTTATGCCCGCTCGCTCGATCCCGATATCCGCGCCATCCGGAAAGACTACGAAGCCCGCATCACGGCGCCGTCGCGCACAGCAGCGGAGCGCATCGCCAAGGCACGCTTCGCGATCTACGGAACCAGCGTCGATCCCGACGCGACGTTTACCCTGCGCATGAGTTACGGAGCCGTGAAAGGCTTCGATCAGAACGGCACGCCGATCGCGCCGTACACCACGATGGCGGGCCTCTTCGAACGCGCCACGGGCGCTTTTCCGTACGCGCTGCCTGAGAGCTGGCTCGGCGCCAAACCGTCGCTCAATCTGTCGACGCCGATGAACCTTGTGACGACCAACGATATCATCGGAGGCAATTCAGGCAGCCCGCTCATCAACAAGAACGGCGAGGTCGTCGGGCTCATCTTCGACGGCAACATTTACTCGCTCGGAGGCGACTTCGGCTACGACGGTACGCGCAACCGCGCGGTCTCCGTGGACAGCCGCGCGTTGCTCGAAGGTCTCTCGAAAGTGTATCACGCCGACCGGATCGTCTCGGAGATCGAAGCAGCGCGGCGCTCGTAAGGGTCTTTTGCGACGACATCAGGACGACATCGCGAGGGTGGCGGCGACGACCGTTCGATAACGCTCGTACGCCGCCGCATACCGCGCGACGTTGCCGGAGCCGGGGACGTTGACGAGAACGGAACGCGAAGAAACCATATCGGCAACACGATCCACGAGGCCGATGGAAAGACCGGCCATGATCGCCGCCCCGAAAGCCGATGCGTCCGCGCATTCGCGGAACGACGTTTCGCACGCGAAGACATCGGCGATCAATTGCCGTACGAACGCCGTCCCAACGAGGCCTCCGGATAGCCTTAGACGTTTAGGGGGCTGCAGCCGTTCGAGCAGCACGTCGTATACACTGCGTAATGCAAACACGATGCCCTCGAAAGCAGCCCGCACGATGTCGCTGCGCTCGTGCGCGAGATCGAGCCCCGCAAGCATTCCGTGCAGATCGACGCGCCAATACGGTGCACGTTCGCCGGAAAGAAACGGTGCGAGCGTGAGCCCGCGCGCGCCGAGCGGAGCGGCAATTGCAAGCGCGACGGCCCGAGCCGGCCGCTCGACCGGTGTTGTATCCGCGAGCAGCCAATCTTCGAACTTGGCGAGCACCGCGCCGGCAGAACTGGTGGCGCCGCCGGCGATGTAGCTTCGATCGTCGTAGGCATAACAGAACGTACGCGCAGTCGCGTCCAGCACGGGTTCCGTGACGACCACACGCAGCGCACCGCTCGTGCCCAGCGTCAGCGCGAACTCATCCTTCCCGACTGCCCCAACGCCCAAATTCGCCAGCGCACCGTCGCTCGAGGCGAGCACGACCGGGACGTCCACCGGTAGTTCGAGTTCCTGCGCGACCTCGTCGCGCAGGCGCAAGGGCGTCGAGGGCGCAGCAAGCCGCGACAATCGCTCCGTACCGACGCGCGCGAGATCGAGCGCCTCTGCATCCCAACTCCGTCCGCGGACATCGAACAATCCTGTGCCCGACGCCATTCCCCAGTCGATCACCCATTCGCCGGTGAGGCGAAAGACCAGTAGCTCTTTGAGCGAGACGAATTTTGCCGCACGCGCGAATATCTCGGGTGTATTCTCGGCAAACCAGCGCAACTTGCACGACGGCAGCATCGGGTGAACCGGTGCGCCGGTGCGCGCGTAGAGTCGCGCGGCGGTTCCATCGCGTTGCCAACCTGCGGCAATTGCGGCACTGCGCCGATCGAGCCATGTGACGCAGGGACCGAGCGCCTCACCGCACTCGTCCACGGCGACGATCCCGTGCATCGCTCCGGAAAGCCCGAGCGCCGCGACGGGGACCTCCGCAGCGCGTAGCGCGGCGAGGACCTCCCGCAGCGCTGCCTCGGCGCCGGCGAGTACGTCGCCGGCAGCGAGTTCGACGAAGCCGGGCCGCGGCGCGCGCATAGCGTAGGCGCGAGCGGCAGAGGCAAACGTTGCGCCTAGCACGTCGCAGGCCAGCACTTTAGCGGAACTTGTTCCGAGGTCGATGCCGACGAGAGATACCGAATTGCACTGCACGCACTTTCGCGTTCGGCCCTTGCCCGAGCCGTCCATGGCCGCCGGCGAAGCGAGGGCGACCATTGCTTGCGAACATCTGTGAAGAGAGAAAAACCGGCTCCGCTGCGAAAGCCCGGCACGACATGAACGTGCTCGACCGGCTGGAAACGACGTTACGCGTGCGCGGCGGTCACCGGCTTTCGGGCGCCGTCGAGGCGCACGGCGCCAAGAACGCGGCGCTGCCGATCATGGCGGCTGCGTTGCTCGCGCGATCACCCGTCACATTGCACCGCATCCCGGACATCGCCGACGTCTCGGTGATGCGGCAACTGCTCGAAGCGCTCGGTGCACGGCTGCATTCCGAAGGGCGCGGCACGTTGATCATCGATCCCTCGAACCTTTCGAGCTATCGCGCGCCCTATACGCTGGTTCGCAAACTTGCGGCTTCATTCGACTTGGTCGGACCGCTGCTCGGGGTCTTCGGCCGGGCCGAGGTGCCGCTGCCGGGAGGTTGCGTGCTCGGGACTCGTGCGACCGATCTGCACGAACATGCCTTTCGGGCTCTGGGCGCGGAGGTGTCCAACGCCCACGGCTACCTGATCGCAAAGTCGGTCGCGCAGCGGCTGACGGGCGGCGACGTCGCGTTCCGCCAGCCGAGTGTGGGCGCGACGAAGAACGCGCTGCTCGCCGCGGTGCTCGCCGCCGGAACGACGACCTTACGCAACGTCGCGATGGAACCCGAAGTCGTCGACCTTGCGAACTTTCTGGTCGCGATGGGCGCACGGGTGCGCGGGCAAGGGAGCGATACGATCGTCGTCGAGGGCGTCCACGAATTGCACGGCGTCGAGTACGAGATCATCGCGGACCGCATCGTGACCGGGACGCTCCTGCTCGCGGGGTGCGCAACGCGGGGCGACGTAACGGTCGAGCGCTGTGTCCCCGAGCACCTTTCGGTCCCCCTTGCGAAGCTCGCTGAGTGCGGCGTTAGGATCACCCGGGGTACGGACTGGATTCGTGCCGAGGCGGACCGCATCATGGGCGGAACCGATATCTTGACCGCCCCGCACCCCGGCTTTCCGACCGATCTGCAGCCCCCCATGCTCAGCTTCCTGTGCACGTGCCCCGGCATCAGCACGGTCGAGGAGACGATCTTCAACGCTCGCTTCTCCTACGTCAACGAGTTGGTGCGCATGGGGGCCGACGTGCGCGTCGCGATTGAGAACAACACGGCGCTCATCAAGGGCGGCGCACCGCTCTCGGGGGCGCCCGTCGAAGCACCGGACATTCGCGCCGGCGCGGCGCTCGTCGTCGCAGGCCTTGCCGCCCAAGGTGAGACCGAGATCATCGGACTTGAGTACGTCGATCGCGGCTACGAGCGCTTGGAGGAGATGCTTTCCGCGCTAGGCGGCCAAGTGCAGCGCGCGAGCGGCATCTCGCCCGTCGTCGAACCGCTCGGCACCTTCGAGACGACCGCTTATCCGTCGCTGAGCCACGACGGTCCGACGTAGCGCCTCCGCTTCTCGGAGGTAGTCCGCTTCTTGCGCGGTAACTTCTTGGGTCGGCCGCAGCAACGTAGCGCGCCGCATCTTCGCCGTGCCGTCCTCTGCCTTATCAAACAGAGCGGTGCGCTTCCCTGAAAGCTCAGAGTGGATATCGGGATCGATCTCGGCACGGCCAACGTGCTCGTGTACGTCAAAGGCAAGGGCATCGTGCTGCGCGAGCCGAGCGTCGTCGCCAAGGACGTGCGCACCAATAAGACGCTCGCCGTCGGAGAGGAAGCGCGGCAGATGCTCGGGCGGACGCCGAGCAACATTCAAGCCATTCGGCCGCTGCGCGACGGGGTCATCGCCGACTTCGAAGTTACCGAAGTAATGCTCAACTACTTTATAAAAAAGGTGACGCATAGCCGGTCGTTTTTCGCGAGTATCCTGCGCCCCAAACCCATGGTCATCATCTGCGTTCCGGCCGAGATAACCTCGGTTGAAGAACGCGCCGTGCGCGACGCCGCGAAGCTCGCCGGTGCGCGCGGCGTCGATATCATCGAGGAGCCGATGGCAGCGGCGATCGGAGCCGGCTTACCGATCGACGGTCCAAACGGCAACATGGTCGTCGACATCGGTGGCGGCACGACCGACGTTGCCGTCATTTCGCTCGGCGGCATCGTCGTTTCGCAGTCGCTGCGCGTGGCCGGCAACAAGCAAGACGAAGCACTCATTCGCCACATCCGCCGCATTTACAACTTGATGATCGGCGAGCGGACGGCCGAGGAGATCAAGATTCGCATCGGAAGCGCCTACCGGCTCGAGTCCGAACTCGTGATGGAGATCCGCGGTCGCGATCTCATCAACGGCCTGCCGAAAACGGTGAAGATCACAAGCGAAGAAGTGCGCGAAGCGCTCTCGGAGCCGCTGCAGGCCATCGTGGAAGCGGTCAAGGCGGTGCTCGAAAAGACACCCCCGGAACTAGCCGCCGACATCATCGATCGCGGTATCATCCTGACGGGCGGCGGGGCGCTGCTGCGCGGCCTGGATACCTTACTCGGCGAAGTCACCGGGATACCGGTGCTCATTGCGGACGATCCGCTCTCGTGCGTCGCGATCGGAACCGGACTGCGCGTCCGTTTGTAAGTAGGTGAACATCGGGCAAAGCCCGACACCGTCCCTTATGCGTACGGTTCACGCACTGCAGACGACGCCGGATGTACTCGCGGCCGCCGTTACAGCGGTCGTCGAGCGCGGGGGTACCGTGATCTTCCCGACCGACACCGTGTACGGAATCGGCTGCGATCCGGCATCCGCTGCGGCCGTCGCTAACGTGTTCGCGCTCAAGGGGCGTCCCGGACACAAGCCGCTCTCGCTGCACCTGGCAAGCGTCGAGGAGATGCTCGCATACGCTCCGGGGAGCGAGCGCGCGCGTCGGCTCGCGCACGCGTTTTTGCCCGGCCCGTTGACCGTCATCGTCCGGCGTCCGCCCAGCGTCGGCCGCTACGTCACCGCGGGCATGGACACGGTCGGGCTACGCGTGCCGAAACATCCGTTATGCACGGCGATATTACAGCGTTGTGGCCCGCTTGCGGCAACGAGCGCGAACTTCAGTGGGCGGCCGGCCTTCGCCGGAACGGTTAAGGAACCGTTGCCCGAAGCCGATCTCGCAATAGACGACGGGCCGACTCCCGTCGGGGTCGAATCGACGATTGTCGACGTGTCGAGGGAGGACGTGCGCTTGGTGCGCGAAGGGACGATCAACCGGGCGATGCTCGAGCGGGAACTCGATGAGGCCGTCCGTTCGATTTTCGAACGGACCGACCGGTCGTGAAACTCGTGCGCGCTGCGCAGCTGCTGTGGGCCTGTGTGGGCTTTACCTTCCTTTCGACGTCGCTTGCCGCTGCGGCGCCCGAGACGAGCGCCGGCGCCGAAAGTTCCCTCAATCACCTTGCCGGTTTCGACATTCGCACCGAACACTTCACGTACAATCTCAACAACGGCGACTTCTCGTTACCCGGGCACTTCGACGCGACGCGTTCGGGCACGAACATCACGGCCGATCGCGCAACCGGCAATTCGCAGCGTAAACTCATGCACGCCGCCGGGCACGTCGTCGTCCATCAAAGCCAGCCCGTAGCCACCGGTAAAGCGGCCGATCTGACCCAGCGTCCGTCGACGCTTACCTGCGACACGCTCGACGTCGACGGAAACCGCCGTATGTACACGGCCCACGGCAACATGCACTTCACGCAGCAAGGCGGCCACGAAGCGACCTCCGATATGGCGGTGCTCGACGACGCCAATCACCATCTGCACATGGAAGGCCACGTGCACGTCCGCAACGGCGAGCAGACGATCGACTCCGACGTGCTCGATTACGACACGTTGACGGGACAACTCGTCGGCAACGGCAACGTAACGATCACCGCGCCCGTCGAGACGCCACTCCCCGGCACCGCACCAACCAAAGCGCCGAAGAAGAAAACGAAACACTAAAATGAATCGGGCTACGCGGCCAGTTCGGCGACAAGCTCTTACGTGAGTGGGCGGCCCGGGAAGCGTGTCGGGCTGTTCGAGCGCGATGCTCGGGCGCCGCTTGCTGCGCGCATGCGCCCGCGGGCGCTCGACGAATTCGTCGGGCAGCAGCACATCGTCGGTCCGGATCGTGCCTTGCGCCGGGTGATCGAGGCGGACAGCATTCCGTCGCTGATCTTGTGGGGGCCGCCGGGCACCGGCAAGACGACGCTCGCCGAAGTGATCGCGCGCACCACCGATTCGGCCTTCGTCGGACTCTCGGCGGTAAGCGCGGGCGTGGCTGACCTGCGTGCGGTCGTTGCCGATGCGAAGCGCGCACGAACGCTCGGACGACGCACCGTGCTCTTCATCGACGAGATTCACCGCTTCAACAAGGCGCAGCAAGATGCCGTACTGCCGTACGTCGAGGACGGGACGGTCACATTGATCGGCGCGACGACCGAGAACCCGTCCTTCGAAGTCAACTCGGCACTGCTTTCTCGCGCGCGCGTGTTCGTTTTGCATGCGCTCACCGACGACGACGTCGCGATCCTCGTGCGCCGCGCGCTCGCCGACCAAGAACGCGGCCTCGGTAAAGAGCACATCGTACTGGAAGAAGACGCCCTCGAAGCACTGGTACGCCTCGCGAACGGCGATGCTCGGGTAGCGCTCGGTACGCTCGAATTTGCAGCGAACGCTGCACCGATCTCGCCTGACGGAACACGCCGCATCGATGCGGCGCTCGTCGCTGACGCCCTGCAGCGCCGGGCCGTCGCCTACGATAAGAAAGGTGAGAATCACTACGACGTTATCAGCGCGTTCATCAAGTCGGTCCGCGGCAGCGACCCCGATGCCGCCGTGTACTGGCTCGCGCGTATGCTCGATGCGGGCGAAGACCCGCTTTTCATCGCGCGGCGCATCGTCATCTTGGCGTCGGAAGACGTAGGGCTGGCCGATTCTCGCGGGCTCTCGGTTGCGATCGCCGCGCAGCAGGCCGCGCATTTCGTTGGCATGCCAGAAGGCTTCTATCCGCTCGCGCACGCCACGCTCTATCTCGCGACCGCGCCGAAATCCAACAGTGTCGGACGCGCCTACAGCGCGGCGCTGGCCGACGTCCAGGCGACCCGCAACGATCCCGTGCCGCTCTCCCTGCGCAACGCGCCGACGGCTCTGATGCGGCGCCTCGGCTACGGCGCGGGCTATCGCTATGCGCACGAAGACTATGCGGCCGCCGGTGCAGACGGCGAGCTACCGCCGCCCGAGCGACTCGAAGCGTATCTGCCGCCGAACCTCGGCGAACGCACGTATTTCGTACCGGGCGAACAAGGCGAAGAAGCAAAGTTGCGTCCCTGGATCGCCGCACGCCGCGCCGGCGGCGGCCTGTACGAAGACGTGCCTTAATTAGCTCGCTTTCACGTAGGCGGCGGCTTCGCGCAGTTCTTCACCCGCGCGCAACCACGCCATGAAGTGCGCTTCGGGAAGTGGTCGCGCGAAGAGATAGCCTTGCGCCGCTTCGCATCCCAGATCGAGCAGCGCTTGACGCTGGCCTTCGGTCTCAATTCCTTCGGCAATCACGGCGATGTCGAGGTGACGCGAGAGGCTCAGCAGCATGTCGACGATCGGCGGATTCGCAAGCTCCCCATCGCAGCCGTTAACGAAGGAGCGGTCGATTTTCAAAACGTCGATCGGAAACTCGTGCAGGTAGCGTAACGACGAATAGCCCGTTCCGAAGTCGTCGATGCACAATCTGACGCCGAGCCGGTGCAGTTCGTCGAGCACGTCGTGCGCTCGCGCCTTGTTCTCAAGCAGCCCGCTTTCGGTAATCTCCAAGGTCAGCCGTTCGGCATCGATGCCCGCATCGCGCACCGCTGCGCGAACTTCGGCGGCGATGTTGCCTTTGATCAACTGCACGACCGAGAGATTGACGCTAGCGCGTAAGGGTGGAGCGCCCGCCACGTCCAGCCGCCGGATCATGGCGCAGGCTTCCGTCAGAGCGAAGCGCCCGAGCTCGTGGATTTCATCGGATTCTTCGGCGACCGGAATGAACGCCGACGGAGGCACGTCGCCCAGGGTCGCGCTGCGCCAGCGCAGGAGCGCTTCGAAACCGAGCACCTCCGACGTAAGCACCGAGACGATCGGCTGGTACGCGACGTAGATTTCGTTGCGCGGAAGCGCCGTGCGTAGATCGGTCATGATACGCATGCGCTCGCTGACACGTTCCTGCATCTCGCCGTTGAACACGACGGCGTTGGCCCTCCCGAGACTCTTTGCATGGTACATCGCAACGTCGGCGTCACGCATGACGTACTCGGCTGAAACGTAACGCTCGAGCTCCGTCACGATGCCGATGCTCGCGGTCAAGCCGAAGGACGTTTCACTGAAATGGATGGGTGCGAGGAGGTGCTCTTTGATGCGGTCGGCGGCGCCGCGGGCGCTGGATGCATCCGTGTGCGAGAGCAGCAACGCGAACTCGTCCCCGTGCAAGCGCGCGAGCACGTCCTCGGGCCTCGTCGTCGCGAGAAGCCGCTCGCCCGTGATGATGATGGCTCGATCGCCCGCTGAATGCCCGAGCGTGTCGTTAACCAACTTGAAATGGTCGAGGTCGACGAAGAGAACGGAGTAGGTGCTCGCGACGGCGGGATCGGCCAGCACCTCGCTCAGCCGCGACAGAAATTGCGCGCGATTGAGCAGCGAGGTGAGGTCGTCGTGAGAGGCTGCATACCGTAAGCGTTCTTCGATGGCCTTACGTTCGCTGATATCCTGGACCATGGCGATTGCGGCAACCGATTCCGAACGCACGTCGACCGAGGAGATTGTGATCTGCGACCAGCGCGGCGTGCCGTCGCTGCGTTCGAGGGCCGTTTCATGCTGATACGTGGCGGAACGGCCCGAGGCCAGCGCCGCGAAGTGTGGATCGTTCGGGACGACCAGCGCGGGACTTGCGCTGCCGAGCATGGTGCGCAGTGCGGGATTGCACTCGACGACGGTCCCATTGCCGTCGAGCAGCGCGATGCCCATCTGCGAGCGATCGAAGACGGCGTCGAACTGGGCTTCGGTCAGCATGCGTGCGCGCTCGGCGTGCTGCCGCCCGAGTTCGGCCTGCAAGGCGCGGGCATCTTGCTGAACTCGCTGGAGCTCGCGCCGATCCCGGCGAGCGATGAGCCTTAATCCGAGGGTGCCCAGCGCAATAATAAGCGCGATTGCAAACAACGCGACGATGAGAAGCGTAAGCTTCGCTTTGCGGTCTTGGCGTTGCAAGCGCACGAACTCGGCATCGGCGTCTCCCTCCAGAGTCGTTATAAAAGCGGAAGACCTTAGGGCGAGGCGGAGCCGCTCGCTGCGGAGCATGCTCGGCGCGAGACGGCCGTGAGGTTTTTGGATCACGGCGGTTAGGTCACGTTCGAGGGTGCCGGCGGCATCGAGCGCTGCGTGCCAGTTCAGGCGCAGAGCCGCGGTCTTACCGGGCGCAGTTTCGAGGGCGGGCACAATATCGTTGAAGAGTTCGTGCCTGAACTGGCGAGCGACCCCGATCGAGCCGCCGATCTGTATCCGCTCCGCGAACGACAGCGAACCGCCTTGCATCGTTTCGGCAGCGGCACCGAGGGGTGAGAACACGCGATAGTAGCTGTTATCGAGCGCATCGCCGAGATCCGCAATGAACTGGTGCGACTCGAAGGAAAGCTGGGAGCTATCCGACACCGTGTCGAGCGCCGAGCCCGTTTCGGTGGCTAGGCGTGCGAGCGACGCGCCGCTCGGTGCCGCCGCCTCCGCTCGCCAAGCGCGGTCGATCTGCGCAAAAGCTTCGGGAGCGCGCGGAACGACGCCTACGATATTCTCGCTGTAGCGTTCGAGATGCAACAGTCTGCCGTCGATACGTGCGCGGGCTCCCGCCGGAAGGCCCCGGCCGGATTCGCTTTCCGCCGTTTCGACGTCGTTGACGAAGTAGTTTGCCTGGGCGATCCAGTGGACCGCGATCTTTTCGCGCTGGAGCTGCCGAATCTCGCGATCGATCTTGTCGTTTTCGCTGAGCGTGAAGGCCACGACCGGCACCGATAGCGCGCACGCAATCGCCCCGAGTCGTAAGCCGAGCAAGGGACGCGAGTTGGAAAACGGCTTTACGAGTTTGGGCCTGGACATGCGTCCATCGGGTTATCGGCGCAGGGAATGGCTGCATGTAGCCCGGTAAGGCAAAGCGATGCGAATTTACGCCGACCATGCGGCGACGACGCCGTTACGGAGCGAAGCGCTCGATGCCATGCTGCCGTATCTGCGACTTCGACCGACGAACGCGAGCTCGCTGCACGCCGAGGGACGGCACGCTCGAGCAGCGCTCGACGGCGCACGTGCGAGCGTCGCTCGGCTGCTCGGAGCGGCACCGCGCGACGTGATCTTTACCGGCGGGGGTTCCGAGGCCGATAACCTCGCCGTTATGGGGGCGGCCCGCGCACGCAAGGTTCCGGGGGCCCACATCGTTACCGCGGCGACCGAGCATCCGGCCGTGTTACGCGCTTTCGAGGAGCTCGGCGCCGAAGGTTTTGCCGTGACGGTCCTGCCCGTCGACGCCGCCGGACGGTTGTCGGTCGAGCGTTTTGTCGAGGCTCTGCGTCCCGGCACGGTGCTTGCCTCGGTGATGCTCGCCAACAACGAACTTGGAACGTTGCAGCCCGTAGCGGAGCTCGCGCGAGCGGCGCGCGCACGGGGAGTCACCTTCCACACCGACGCCGTGCAGGCTGCCGCCTTGATGCCCCTGGACGTCGACGTCCTCGGCGTCGACCTGCTGTCCCTCGCAGGACACAAGTTTTACGGCCCGCAAGGGACCGGGGTGCTCTATGCGCGGCCGGGCACGCTGCTTTCACCGCTCAGCGTGGGCGGCGGCCAAGAGAACGGCATGCGCTCGGGCACCGAGAACGTCGCCGGTGCCGTCGGCTTCGCGACGGCGCTTGAGCTCGCGGCTGTGGAGCGCTCGCTCGAGAGCGCACGGCTGGGCGCCTTGCGCGACCGCTTCGAAGCAGCGGTGCTCGCGCGGGTCGCCGATTCGCGCGTCAACGCGCTTTCCGCACCGCGTTTGCCCAACGTGTCCAGCATGGCGTTCGCCCGCGCCTCGGCAGCGGAGTTGCTGATCGCGCTCGACTTAGCCGGGGTCGCCGTGTCGACCGGCAGCGCCTGCGCCGCGGGCGCCCATGAACCAAGCCACGTGCTTGCCGCCTTGGACCTGCCCGCCTGGGTGAAGGCCGGGTCCTTGCGCTTTTCGTTCGGCAAACTGACGAGCGAGCAGGACGTAGAGCGATTGGCGCGGATGGTTGAAGACGTCGTCGCTGCGGCTCGTGTTGCGGCAAGCGATCTGGGTACATTTTATGCCGGCTCGGTCACGGGCCGCTCGGAGGTACGTTCTTGAGTTCTACGACGGAGTGGTGGTCGGTCGGCATCGGCATAGGCTCGGTGCTCATCGGCAGCGCCATCTTGATCGTCTGCGTCGCTTTGACGAGCGTCCTCTCTCGCCTGGGTAAGACGCTCGACGAAGTCGACCGGCAGATCGCGACGCTCGGCGTTCCGGTGGCGACGACGTTGACGCACGTCGGAGGCATTGCAAACACGGCGGACTCGACGTTAGCGCGCGCGGGCTTGGCAGTGGCACAACTCGAGTCGGCGGCCGGCAAGGCGACGAGTGTAGCCGCTCAGGTTGGTACGGTGGTCAATAATTTTGTGAGCGGTTTACGGCGGTCCAAGCCGGACGACGCCACCACGTACTGATGCGCCTATCGTGAAGCGTGGCGAGGGAAGCTACCTGGCCGGCGCTTTGACGGGGGCACTCATAGGTGCGTCGCTGGCAATAGTTCTGACACCGACCGCCGATCCGGACATGCGCGAGATGCTACGTTCCAAAGCGGACGAGCGTACTCGCGAAACGAACTCGACCGACCGACCGATAGAATAGAGCACGACAGTTTCGTTGTTCCATAGGAGACGTTTTGGATATTAAGGTGCACGTGCGCGAGTCGGACGAAGACGCTTATGTCGTGGAACTAGGCGGTGAAATCGACGTCTACACCTCGCCCAAGGTCAAGGACGCCATTACCGAGTTGATCGATCAGGGTCACTACAACTTGGTCATCAATCTCGAAAAAGTGCGGTACATCGATTCGACCGGGCTCGGCGTCCTGATCGGTGGGCTCAAGCGTGTTCGGGAACACGGGGGTACGGTCAATCTCGTTTGTACGAACCCGCAGATCAAGAAGATCTTCGATATCACGGGGCTCGTGAAAATTTTCGGAATATACGACGATGAGACGGGCGCTCAGAAAGCCTTGGCGTGAACGCAGCCGAAACCACGCCCGAGCTCCTCGGGACAGTCGAACTACGCATCCCGAGTAAACCCGAATGGGTCGCGGTTGCACGTTTGGCCGTCGCAGCGATTGCCAACCGCCTTCCGTTTTCGGTCGAGGAGATCGAAGACCTCAAGCTTGCGATCGCCGAATCGTGCACCATCTGCATTCAACACGGCGCAGGCGGAGAAACGATCGACATGACCTGCGAGACGCTCACCGACCACCTGCGGATCGTCATTCGCGACCACCGTTACCGTTTGCGCGCCGCCGGTCCGCCGTCCTCGAACCCGCGCGGCACGCCCGCCGTCGAGGGTCTCGGAATCTTTCTCATTCAGGCGTTGATGGATGAACTCGAGTACAGCATCGATCCGCAGCTGGGTACCGAGCTCGTCATGATCAAACGCGTCGGTACGTGATCGCGAACGACCAGACCAAACGTATGGATGCTTCGTCTCACACGTATGAAGAGCGTTGGGACCGCGCTCGCACGCGCGAGGCGTTCGGCCGCCTTGCCGCGGCGCGGGGCCGCAACGCGCTCGAGGCAGAGCGCCTACGCGATGCGCTCGTCGTCGCGCACCTCAATCTCGTTCGCTATCTGGCGGTCAAATTCGCCAATCGCGGCGAAGCGCTCGACGACCTGATTCAGGTCGGGACCGTCGGACTGATCAAAGCGATTGATCGTTTCGACCTCGAGCGCGGCGTCGAGTTCACGACCTATGCGACGCCGACGATTGTCGGTGAGGTGAAGCGCTACTTCCGTGACAAAGGCTGGGCCGTCAAAGTCCCGCGGCGCCTGCAGGAACTCAATCTCGCGGTCAATCGTGCGATTGAAAAGCTGACGGTCAATCTCGGGCATTCGCCGACCGTCAAAGAACTTGCGCGGCACCTGAGCGCATCCGAGGAAGAAATTCTCGAGGCGCAGGAGCTCGGGCAGGCGTATAACCTGCTCTCGCTCGACACCGAAGTCACGGGCGAAGGCGACAAGAATGCTCAGACGCTCGCGGCGTACATCGGCAAGATCGATCCGTCGCTTGCCAACCTCGAAGATCGCACGAACCTCGAACGTGCCTTCGAGGTGCTCTCGCGTCGCGAACGCATCATCCTGTTTCTGCGCTTTTACGAATCGGTGTCGCAGACCGAGATTGCGAAGCGGCTCAATGTGTCGCAAATGCACGTGTCGCGCCTGCAGCAAAAGGCGCTCGAGAAGCTGCGCGGCGTCTTGTCGGAGAAGTGAGATAACGTAGTGACTCCTGAAGTGGCGGGCCTTCTGATGGGGGCGTTCGCAGCAGCCTTCAGCGCCTTTTTGTACTGGGGCGGATTCCAAGAGCAAAAACGGATCAACCGCGAGTTGAGTTCGCGGCGGCGCTAGGGAGCAGTTTGGGGACCGCGCCGTCGAGGTCTTCGCCGGTTGCGGCCGGAAAATCCAAGGCGGCCATGGCGTTCTCTAGTCAAGATTTACGGCACTCGTTCGTCGATTTTTTCGTTTCGAAGGGGCACGTGCACGCGCCGGCTGCCTCACTCGTGCCCGATACGATGTCGAGCACGCTGTTTACCATTGCCGGAATGGAGCAGTTCGTGCCGGCTTTTCTCGGCGAGGTGGCACCGCCCGCGCCGCGCATCGTGACGGTACAGCGCTGCCTGCGCGTGGCCGGTGCGAAATCCGACATCGAAAACGTCGGGCGAACGGGGCGGCACGGAACCTTTCTCGAGATGCTCGGCAATTTTTCGTTCGGCGATTATTACAAGCGCGACGCGATCGTCTGGGCGTGGGAGTACCTGACCCGCGTCATCGCGCTCGACCCGGCCAAACTGTACGTGACCGTCCACGACGACGATGACGAAGCGGCCCGGCTGTGGGAGCGCGAGGTCGGGCTCGAGACCGTGCGCATCTCGCGCTTCGGCGATGAGAACTTTTGGACGATGGGACCGACCGGACCGTGTGGTCCCTCAAGCGAGCTGTTCTACGATACGGGAGTCGCCTGCGCTAGCTCGTCGCGCGATGTGGGTCCGAATCTCGGGAACCGCTTCGTCGAGATTTGGAACCTTGTGTTTCAACAATATAATCGCGCGGACGACGGAACCCAAAGCGAACTGCGCACCAAGAACATCGACACCGGAGCCGGCTTCGAGCGGCTGCTGGCGGTTGCGAACGGGGCCGCTTCGATGTACGACACGGACCTCTTCATGGACATCGTGGCGGCGCAGCCCGGCATCGGGCGCACGACGCTTGCACCGAGCGAGCTGACCGTGCGCCGGCGCATCATTGCCGATCACGCGCGAGCGGCTACCTTCCTGATCGCCGACGGCGTCTATCCCTCCAATACGGACCGCGGCTACGTTCTCCGGTTTCTGGTACGCCGCGCCATCCGTAACGGAAAGCTGCTCGGCTATCCGAGCGGTTTCATGACCAAAATGGTGCCCGCGGTCGTCCGGTCGCTCGCTTCGGGATATCCCGAACTCCAAGGGGCACAGGGCACGATCGAACACGCGCTCGGCGCCGAAGAACTGATCTTTAGCCGGACGCTCGAACGCGGTAACGCGATGTTGACGGAACTCTTGGAAACTGCGAAGGGGCGCGACGGCCAGCTTGCCGGCAACGATGTTTTCACGCTGCACGATACGTACGGATTTCCTTCAGAGTTGACGCGTGAGATCGCGGCGGAGGCGAGCGTGCCCGTCGATCTGCGGGGGTTCGAGGTAGAGATGGAGCGTCAGCGTGAGCGAGCGCGCGCCGACGCGCACAAAAAGCGGGCGGTCGTCAGCGTCGCGGAGTTGCCGGCGACCGCCTCCGAGTTCACCGGGTACGACGGACTCGAAAGCGATGGACGCGTGCTCTCGATCCTGCGCGACGGCCGAGCGGTCGAGACGATTACGGACGGCGACGAAGCTGCAGTCGTGCTCGACCGGACGTCGTTCTACGCCGAGAAGGGCGGGCAGATCGGAGACCACGGCGTGATCGAATACGTCGACCGCGACGGAGCGATCGCGACGTTTCTCGTGACCGACACGCAGTATGTGGGCGAAGCCGTGGCCCATCGCGGGGTCATGCGCGACGGTGCGCTCTCGGTCGGCGACGCCGTATACGCCGCCGTCGATCCGGGCTGGCGCGAAGAAATCAGGCGGCATCATACGAGTGCGCACCTGCTGCAGCGCGCGCTCAAAGACGTCCTCGGCGACGAGGTCGTGCAAGCCGGCTCGTGGGTCGGGATCGACCGCATGCGCTTTGATTTTCGCTCCCCGAGCGGCGCGTTGACGCCGTCGCAGCGCCGCGACGTCGTCGCACGCGTGAACGCGATGATTCGCGACGATCATCATGCGCACACACGGGTGATGACGGCGGGTGAGGCGGCCGCAAGCGGCGCGATCTCAATGGCCGGTGAGAAGTACGGCGATGCCGTGCGCGTCATTGCGTTCGGGCCGTCGCTTGAGTTTTGTGGCGGAACGCACGCCCATACCACGGGGGAACTCGGGCTCTTCCTCATTCTTTCCGAAGCGTCGATCGGCAGCGGTATCCGGCGCATCGAGGCGGCCGTTTCCAAAGCGGCCGAAAACTACGTGTTGGAGCAGCAAGACCTCGTCGGCACGCTTGCCCAGACGCTCTCGGCACGCCCCGGCGAAGTGATGCAGCGCGTGGAACGCCTGCAAAGCGACGTGCGGGACCTGCAGCAGTCGCTCGGCCGGGTCCAAGCGCGGTTGGCCGCGGCCGATGCGGCGACGTATGTGGAGCGAGCCGAGACCATCAGCGGCAAGCGCATCGTTGCAGCGGTCGTCCCGGAAGCCGATGCTACGGCGCTAAAGGAACTGGCCGACGGCATACGGCAGCGCCTCGGCAGCGGAATCGTCGCACTCGCCGGGACGGACGGCCAAAACGTTGCCCTGCTGATCGCCGCGAGTCCCGATCTCGTCGCAGCGGGCGTGCACGCGGGCACGTTGCTCAAAGCCGCAGCACCGCTGGTGGACGGGCGCGGCGGCGGGCAAGCGGCTATGGCTCAAGGCGGTGGAAAAAGCCCCGCCGGCGCCCCGGCGGCCCTCGATGCGATCCGAGCTGCGCTCTCCTAAGACGCGTTGGGCACAGGGCAACGCACCGACATGAGATCGTGCCGACAGCGTTGCGTGCAGCGTTATGCACTGCTGCTCGCAATGTCGCTCGTGACGACGGGCGCGCGGACCGCGCACCCGGCGGCCCGGCCTTCGCTTGCGCCGGCGCTTGTTCTGGCGCGCTACGCACATGCGCTTGCGATGTTGCGACGGCCGAGAAGTGTCTCATTTCAGTATAGCGTCGAGCAGCTCGGCTTGCGCAATCTGGAGCAGACGCACCGAGTGTACCGTAGCGGTTTGCGCGAACGCGACGAGACGCTCGCCGCCGACGGACAGTCGTTACCGATTCCGTCGATTCGAATCATCGAAAATCGCATGGACCGTTACGATATCCTGGCCGTTGCGCCGAGGCCCTCCGCGTATGCCTTCACATTCGTGGCGCGGAATCGTCGGGCGTACGTCTTTAAGACGGTTCCGCGCTCGCCGCGCGCCTTTATGATAGACTCGGTCGAAATCGACCGCACGACGTTCTTGCCGGCCGTGGTGCGCTTCGCAATAGCGGGAAACGGCGCTCGCGGCGCCGGCGAATTGCGTTACGGCAGCGCGGACCGTTATTGGGTCGTCCGGCAAGCGCAGGTAACGGCGCATCTGACCGACGGCTCGCGCGCGCACGAACGCATCGCGTGGAGCGGCTATCAGTTTCCCTCATCGCTCCCGCCGTCGACGTTCGAGATGCCGCGCAGCACTGGGCCGCCTGCGAGCGCGTCGCTCTGATCGTGACGGCCCAACGGGGCGGCGCTCCATAGCGGGCGGTAAAGACGCGCCCCTCGTGCGCGGTGTCGGTCTGCGCGGTGCGGTCGCGCTCAACGTGATCTCGATGATCGGTATCGGCCCGCTCATTACGATTCCGCTCGTGCTCGGTGCGCTGCACGGACCGCTGTCGCTGGTCGGCTGGGGTGCAGGCGCCGTTCTCGCGATGTGCGACGGGCTGGTGTGGGCCGAACTCGGCTCGCTGTATCCGGGTTCCGGCGGCACGTACGGCTATCTTCTCGAAGTGTTCGGACGCGAACGGCTCGGCCGGCTGCTGGCCTTTTTGTTCGTGTGGCAGACGATCTTCGTCGCGCCGCTCAATCAGGCGACGGGCTACATCGGGTTTGCAAATTATGCCGGGTATCTCTTTCCGCAGCTGCAGTCCGCCTGGGCGATCAAGGCCGTCGCGGTCGGTGTCGGCGTAGCCACCTTGCTCACGTTGTACCGCGGCATCACGACGGTCGCGCGCATCGGTATGCTGATGGCCGTAGCTGCACTGCTTACGGTCGTCTGCGTCATCGTCGGTTCGTACGCGCATTTCTCGGCGGCCGCTGCCGTGGCATTGCCGCAGCACGATTCATTTTGGAACGGCTTCGGCGCGGGATTCGGTCAAGCGCTCATCATCGCGATGTACGATTACCTCGGTTACAATCAGTCGAGTTGCGTCGGCGGCGAAGTACGCGATCCCGCGCGCACGATTCCGCGCTCGATCCTCATCTCGATCGGGCTCGTTGCGTTTCTGTACGTCGCGATGCAGTTCGGCGTGCTCGGCGCGATCCGGTGGCAGTCGATCGTGCCGCTCGCCGACGGCTCGCTGCCGCCGCTCGGGCAGCACGTCGCTGCGACCGTCGTGGAGCGTTCCTTCGGAGCCGGCGCTGCGGTCCTCGTCACCTCGCTCATCCTGATTACCGCGTTCGCTTCGGTGTACGGAAATCTACTCGGGTATTCGCGCGTGCCGTATGCGGCGGCGGCCGACGGCGTTTTCCTGCGTCCGTTTGCGCATGTGAACGCCCGGGGGCGTTTTCCCGATGTGTCGCTCGTCGTGATGGGCCTGATCGCGTTGCCCGCTTGCCTCTTCCCGCTCGATCAGGTCATCAACGCGTTGACGGCCGGCATCGTGCTCATCGGCTCGACCGCGCAGATCGCCGCGCTGTTCACGGTACGCGCTCGAGGTACGCGCGCGCCCTACCGCATGTGGCTATTTCCCCTTCCCGCCTGCGTCGCGCTCGGCGGATGGTTGTACATCTTCGCCGCAGCCGGTACGGCGGCAATCGTGTTCGGCGTCGTCAGCCTGTGCGCGGGCGCCGGCGTGTACGCGTTCTGGGCCGCCCGCTCCGCGCACTGGCCGTTTCGCGGCCGCGGGACCGTGAGAGTCCGAGCGCAGTGAAGCCGCGCTCGGCGCTCGTTGCCTGCATCCTAGCGGCCTGCGCGCTCGCGCTGTACGTCGCTTCGCTGCCCCCGACGTTCGCGTTCTGGGATACGGGCGAACTGCAAACGGTCGCGTCGATTCTCGGAATTGCGCATCCGCCGGCGGCGCCCGCGTTCGTGCTGCTCGGATGGGCGTTCGTGCACGTCCTGCCGTTCGGCGATGATGCGTGGCGCGTGAACTTCACGTGCGCGGTAGCGGTCTGCGTCGCAGTCGGGTTGCTCTATGCGACCATGCGGCGACTCGCGGTACCGCCGATCGTAGCTGCGCTCTGTACGCTCGGCTTTGCTTGCGCAAGCGTACCGTGGCAGGACGCGACGCGTGCCGAAGTGCAGGACGTTGCGCTCCTCTTTCGCGTCGCGGCACTCTTCTTCGCACTCGGCTGGTCGATGTCGGGGCGGCGGCGCGAGCTGGTCTTGGCCGGACTGTGCTTGGGGCTCGCCGTCGCGACGCATGGCATCGCAGTGCTGCTCGTGCCGGCGCTGATCCCGCTGTTCGCCTGGCGCGGGCGGCGGCCCGACGCGCGCGGGGCCGCGCTCTTGGCGGTAAGCTTTGCCGTCGGACTGCTGCCTTATGCGTATCTACCGCTTCGCAGTGCAGCGATCGCGCGCGCGCACCTCGATCCCACGGTTGCGCTCGGCTTGCCGGTCGGCATGCCGTTTTGGAATTACGACGATCCGCAGACGCTGCACAACTTCGTGCGCGTTCTAACGGGAGCCGACTTCGATGTTCACAGCGGTTTTGTGGGCTTCGCGCAGCCGTCGGCGTTCCCGAGCTTCGCGGCCGCCCTCGTGAAGCGGCTCGTGGAAGCGTACGGGTTCGTCGGCTGCGCGTTTGCGGCCATCGGCGCTGCATGTTTGGTCGTGCGGCAGCGCGCGGCCGGAATCACACTTATCGTTGCCGCGTTGCTGCCGGTGCCGTACACCGAATCGTACAACGAGCTGCAAGATCCGGCGCGCTACTATCTGCTGACGCTGTGGTGTTCGGCGCTCGCGATCGGCGCCGGCTTCGAGTTCGTCGCCGATTTGATGGGGCTCGTACCGCGTAGCATCGGACGTCTTGCGATCGCGGGGGTGCTCGTCGCCTCGTTCGTCAGTGCGTCGCCCGATCGTTCTGCATATTTCGCTCAGCGCGACAACCGCAATGCTCCGCGTTACGTGGCCGACGTGATCGCGACGACGCCGTCCAATGCAATCGTCGTCGCCGAATGGGCGTATGCGACGCCGCTCGCGTATGCTGCCTACGTCGAGCATGCGCTCGGAAACCGCGTGGTCGTCTCCGCGTCGCCGACCCAGTTCGTCGCACTCTATAGGCGTTGGCTGCTCACGCGTCCCGTCTACATCGTCTCGTTCAACGATGCCCTTGCGATCCCGGGCTTTGTGGTTACGCCGCTCGGAACCGGCTATTACCACGAGTACCAACTGGCGAGCGCGACCGGGCCTGCGGCGCGATGAGGCGCCACGGCGGAATCATTGCCGGAAGTGTCGCGACCATCGCAGTGCTGCTCGTCGCCGGCTTTCGCGCGACGCCGTACGACAACTACGTGTTACTGGCCGATGCGCTGCGTCACGGACGCGTGTGGATCGACTGGCCCGGCCCCTACATCGATGCGTTGCGCTACAACGGCCGCTACTACGTTATTGAGGCGCCGTTACCGGCGCTCTTACTCTTGCCCGCAGTGGCACTGTTCGGCACCGCGACCAACCAGTCGGTCCTCGCGGCGTTGCTCGCCGGAGTTGCCACCTTCGCAGCGTGGCATATCGGTCGCGCTTTCGCGGTGCCGGCCGGCGCGCGCGTCGTGCTCTGCGCATTTTTGCTGCTCGGAACGGATCTGTTTTGGTGCGCCACCTTTGGAGACGTTTGGTTTATCGCGCACGTGGCCGCGGTCGCGTTCACGTTGCTCGCAGTCCTCGAGCTTCTCGGCGCACGCCGCTCGTGGCTTGTAGCGCTCTTTGCCGCGTGCGCGGTCGAGTCGCGCTTCACGATGCTCTTGGCCGTGCCGGTTTATGCGGTGATGCTGGGCTTCGGAATCGGTCGAGAAGGTGCGCTCGCTTCCGGGCGGACCGCGCGCTTGAGGGACGCCGGCGGTTATGCTCTGGTCCTTCTGCCGGTTGCGGTACTGTGGGTTGCATATAACGAGGCACGCTGGGGCGTTGCGTACGACCTTGGTTATACGACATGGTTTCACCAAGACGCGGCTGGTTCACCGACGGGCTCGCCGTTCGCGCTGCGCTACTTCGGTTATCAACTGCAGTCGTTCTTCGTGCAGGCGCCGGCATACACGCCGAGTTTCCCGTACCTCGTCCCTGGCTTCGGCGGCGTGGCACTGACCTGGACGTCGCCCGCGCTACTGCTGGCGCTCTGGGCGCGGCGGCCGGCGCCGCTTGCCTTGGCTCTGTGGGGGGCAACCCTGCTTTGCGCGGCACCGAGCTTCGTCTACTACGTCAACGGCTTCGCGCAATTCGGCATGCGCCACGCCCTCGACTTCGAACCGTTTCTGTTCGTTCTCATGCTCATGGCGGCGGCTCGCGGCTTCGGCCCGTTGCCCACGGCGCTGTGCTTTTATTCGACGATCGCGGGCGCCTGGGGCGTGTGGTTCTGGCGAACGTTCGTACGTCATTGAAGCCATTCTCGGTAAGCTGAGGCTCGCTTGCACGTTTCCCGAGCGTCCGACCTGGGAATGGATGCTGCACGTCTACAAGCTGGAGGACAATAACAATGGAAGACCGCCCAGTCGTCGTCCGCGAGGGGAACAGCAGCAATACGGCAATTTTTGCGATCGTCGCGATCGTGGTCGTCGTAGCCGCCGTGCTGTTTTTCTGGCAGCCATGGAACGCAAATTCAGGCACCCACAACACGACCAACGTAATCACACCGGGAGCTAACGGTGCCGGCAATGCCGGCGGGACCACCGGCGGAGGTACGACCGGAGGCTCGGGCGGCAGCGGCTCGACGTCGGGCGGCTCGGGCGGTTCCGGAGGGTCGGGAGGCCAATAAGCCCGGCCGTGCCGTGGGAAGGTGAGGCGAATCGTACGTCGGTGCGATTCGTCTCTTCATACCGCCGGCGCACCATCGGGAGGGGCTCGTGAGTCCGAAGTCGTCGGCAGCACTCGAAACGTACGCGCGCAAGCGCGACTTCGCGCGTACGCCGGAGCCATCGGGCGCAGCAGCAGCCGCCGCGCAGACGCACGAGGAAGCGCGGTTCGTGGTGCAGATGCACCGAGCCACGCGGCTGCATTACGATTTTCGCTTGGAAGCCGACGGCGTCCTCAAGTCGTGGGCGGTGCCCAAGGGCCCCTCGTTCGACACGCGCGAGAAACGGCTCGCGATGATGGTCGAGGACCACCCGCTCGACTATCGTGATTTCGAAGGCATCATTCCCGAAGGCAATTACGGGGCGGGTGAAGTGATCGTGTGGGATCGCGGAACGTATCGGCTGCTCGAGGGCGCGAGCACGACGGAAGCCATTACAAAAGGCTCACTCAAGTTCGAGATGTTCGGCGAAAAACTGCGCGGCTCGTTTGCGCTCGTGCACATAAAGGGACGTGGCGGCGAAGACAATGCGTGGCTGCTGATCAAAGAACGCGACGATGCGGTCGACCCGGCCTGGCGTATCGAAGATCACGCGCAGTCCGTCAGCAGCGGTAAAACGCTCGCCGACATCGCGCGTGACCCGCGCGCACCGCACTGGGAGTCAAAGGAGAAGGTCCCGCCCCCCGCGCGCACGCGGGCGCGTTCGCAACGGCGCGCCGCGCTCGCGCCCGTTCCGCAGATTTCGTCGCCGATGCTCGCAACGGCAGTCGATGCGCCTTTCGACGATCCGCAGTGGGTGTTCGAACTCAAGTGGGACGGCTACCGCGCGATCACGCAGATCGAACGCGACGGGACCGTGGCCGTCGTGTCGCGCAACGGTAACGACTTCACGCCGAAGTTTCCGGAGCTGAGCGCGCTTGCCGAGGCGTTCGACGAGCGCCCGGTCATCGTGGACGGTGAGATCTGCGTGCTCGACGCCGCGGGGCGGCCGTCGTTTTCGGCGTTACAGGAACGGCTCGACCGGTTCGGCCGCAGCGGTCCCAAGACGCCGGTCACCTACGTCGTCTTCGATCTTCTCTACGGTAACGGCCGCGATCTGCGTAAGGAACCGCTCGAAGCGCGCAAGGCTGCGCTCGAAGGGATTCTGACCGGTCGCGGGCCCGTCATGCTCGGCAAGCACGTGGTCGGCAGCGGGAAGGAACTCTTTGCGCTTGCGCGCGAGCGCGGCCTTGAAGGCATCGTCGCGAAGAAGCTGACGTCAACGTATCAAGAGCGCCGTTCGCGCGACTGGCTGAAGATGAAAGCGCTCGCGCGCCAAGAGTTTGTGGTCGGAGGTTGGACCGATGCGCGCGGCAGCCGCAAACACTTCGGCGCGTTGCTCGTCGGCGTGTACGACGGCGACGACTTCCTCTACGCGGGCTCAGTCGGCACGGGATTCGATGAAAAGAAGCTCGCGGCGATTGCGGCTAAGCTTCGGCCGCTCGAACGTAAGACGTCTCCGTTCAAGACCAAGCCCAAGACGGACAGTCCGGCACACTGGACGACGCCGTCGCTCGTTGCAGAGGTGACGTTTACGGAGTGGACCCGAGACGGCATGTTGCGTCATCCGGTCTTCGTCGCACTGCGTTCCGACAAAGACCCGCGCGAGATCGTACGCGAACGGCCGGCTTCCGCCCCTTCATGAGTCGCTCCGCAGGACAGACCCTCGAACTCGGCGGTCGTATGCTGACGCTCTCGAACCGCGACAAAGTGCTGTGGCCTAAGGATGGTTACACCAAGGGCGAGCTCGTCGCATACTACCGCAACGTCGCTTCGTTCATACTGCCGCACCTGACGGGGCGGCCGCTCACGCTACAACGTTATCCCGACGGGATTGAGGGCCAGTCATTCTTCGAGAAGAACGCCTCGCGCTTTGTACCGTCGTGGGTACCGACGATAACGGTCAAGAGCGAATTCGGACGGCACGAATCGGTCCGGTTCATCCTGTGCAACGACGAAGCGACGCTCGTTTACGTCGCAAATCTTGCGGCGATCGTGCTGCACGTGTGGACGTCGCGTGACGGCTCGCTCGACGTTCCGGAGTTTCTGTTCTTCGATCTCGACCCGCATGACGGCTGCACGCTTGCCACGCTTGCGAAGGTCGCACTTGCATTACGCGATGCGCTCGCCCAGATCGGCCTGTCGACACTCGTGAAGTCGTCGGGCGGGAGCGGCCTGCACGTCATCGTGCCGCTGGCACCCGAGTACGGATACGATGTATGCAAAGGTTTCGCCGAGCTCGTGGCCCGCGAGCTGCATGCGCGTCTGCCCGATCGCACCACCTTGCAGCGCACGCCGGCGCGGCGGCCTCTCGGCACGGTGTATCTAGACTACGTGCAGGTCGGGCGGGGAAAGACGATGGTCGCTCCCTACAGCGCGCGGGCGCGGGACGGGGCGCCGGTGTCGATGCCGCTGGACTGGGCGGAGGTCGAGGCGATGGCGCGCAAACGCTCACTGGGTACCGAAGGTGAATTTGGCCGCTTCAGCGTGAAGAACGTGGCCCCGCTTCTGGAGAAGCGGGGCGATTTGTGGAGCGGTTCGGGGCGGCAGGGTCAGCGACTCGAGCCGGCTCTGTTGCAAGCACGGACAGCGTTCGGGGCCGCCTCCCAGGCGGCGGAAAGGTAGGGCATGGCGCACGCGATCTGGTCGGGGGCGATCAATTTCGGTCTGGTGACGATTCCCGTCAAATTGCAGACGGCGATTCGCACGAACGATCTCCGCTTCAACTTCCTGCATAAGAGCGATGAAGGCCGCATCAATAACGTGCGCCGCTGCTCCCTCGACGGGGCGGAGGTCTCGTACGATGAGATCGTACGCGGCTACGAGTACGAGAAGGGGCAGTACGTCATACTCGACGATGAAGATTTCAAACGCGTCAATCCCGAGGCGACGCAGTCGGTCGACATCGTGCAGTTCGTGGACCTCGGCGAGATCGATCCAATGTATTTCGACAAGCCGTACTATCTCGAACCCGAGAAGCGTGGCCGCCATGCGTACGCGCTGCTGCGCGAAGCGTTGCACACCTCCGGCAAAGTCGGCATCGCGAAGGTCGTGATCCGCTCGCGCGAACACATCGCGGCCCTCAAGCCGAACGGCGACGCGCTCGTGCTCGAACTGATGCATTTCGCCGACGAAATCGTCGACGCATCGCAGCTCGAACTTCCGGCCCGCGAAAAGCCGGCCGAGAACGAGATGAAGGTCGCTCAGATGCTGATCGACACCATGACCCAAGCCTTCGACCCGACGCAATTTCAAGACACGTATCGCGAGGAGGTACTGGCGATGATCGAAGCGCGGGCCGCGGGCAAAGAAGTTCCGGCGGCCGACGTCCCCGCGCCGCGCCGCGACAATGTCGTGAACCTCATGGACGTCTTACAGAAGAGCCTCGAGCAGTCGCGTCAATCGCGCGGACCGGCTGCCGGAACGTCGCCGTCGCGCAGTGCCGATGCCGATGCGACCGCGGACGCGGACGCCGATGCGGAGGAGAAGCCGAAGAGGACGGCGCGCCGCAAGAAATCCGCGGCGTAACTTAGCGAAGGTCGTAGGTCACGCGCAGCTGCGCGGTGACGCTGATGGGTCCGTTCGGTTGGATGTCGGTCGGCGGTGGCGTCGGGGCGGCAGCCACAGAACGAAGGACGCCGTCGAAACCGAGCGGGCGAATCGGGGCGGCTTGCGAACCCGCGCTGATCGTGCAGATCCGGCCGAGGTGTAGGCCGCCCGCTGCGGCAAGGGTTGTGGCCGTACGTCGCGCGTCGTTCATCGCCGCCACGAGTGCTGCGGCATAAGCGCTCTGGCGGTCGCGGAGATCGAACGACACGTCGCCGACTTGGTCGACGCCGACTGCAGTCGCCGCGTCGATCACCTTCCCGACAAGCTCGAGCGGCGTGACGGTGATGGAAAGACTGCGCGTCGTGATATAACCGTAGCGCGGCTGCCTTTGCTCCGGTGGTAAACCTTTGGGGGGCGGCGGGATAAACTGCACGTTGTAAAACGTCGTACGAACCGCGTCGCGCGCTATTCCGAGCTTGGCGGCGCGCGCGACGAGCGCATCATACGTTTTCGTGTTGTCGCCGGTCGACTGCGAGGCGACCTCGTCATTGCTGATGATCGTAACGCCGACCCGAGCTTCGTCGGGCGCCCGGTCGACGGTGGCGGTTCCATCCACGGCCAAGCCTGATTTGCAAGTCGATCCCGACTCACTGCCGGTGGGAAGAACGCTCTGTGCGATCGCCGTTACAGGCAACAGCGCCAGAGCAAACATGCCAAAATATGCGACCTTCATCTCTAAGCGTAAACGCTCGGATCGCACTGATTGTTACGCCTTTGCAAGCCGGGAGGGTCTGCCGCGCCCTGCTATCGGCGTCGCGGCAGCCCCACAACCGAGCGCCTAGGAGGGTGTGTCGGACTTTGTCCGACGCCCGACGACGGGCGGCTTGCGGCGTAGCCGCAAACGCGATGGATTCGGTGAAACCGAATCCTCTAGTGGAACCGGTTACGAACCTCTTAACCTCAGCCGTCAATTTCTGCTGTTGTGCAGCGTCGGCCGATTCGCGGAGCTTGGGACATTTCCGATTCTTCTCGGAGCTGATGTGCTGTTCGATCGCGTTGCGCGCTTTCGTCGCTGTGGACGCGAAGGTGCCGTCTTGCGGCCACATCATCGAAAGCTGCCACCCTCGGTAAGCTCCTTGAGTAATGCCTTGATCTGCTGATGATCGTTGACCAGGATCTCGATCGCATCGTTCCCGACGGTCGAAATCTGGAATGACGGTGGGGTATGAGTCTGACTCATGGGTCTCTGCTCATTCCCGCAAAAGGAACGCCCGGCGGCGCGCTTGCTCGGTGCGTGCCCCCCGTCGTTTGCCGGGCAGACTCGACAGACTTTTAACCTACGTCGCTTTCATGAGAACGATCGGCGTCTTTGGCGCTTGGGGGATGGAGCGGTAAGAAGGCGATCGGTTCAGGCGCCGACGCTGCGCTGGGGAGCCTCGTCGGGTCGAGGCGCCGCACATTCGTGCGCCGCTCATCGAGCGAGCGCGGCTCCGTAGCATCGCCGCGCAACTCGCTCAAGCGGCGCGCTTGCGGACCCAGGCGTCCTTCATATGTCGCGACGGAATCGTTGTAGGCATCGAGCACGCTTTCGAGACGTTTTCCGACGGTCGCGAACTTGTCGGTAAAGTGCCGCAGACGGTCGATCAGTTTGTGAGCCTCTTGCAAGATCACTTCCGCGTTGTCGCTTTGCTTTTGCGCCGCCCATCCGCGCGCGAACGCTTCGAGGTAAAGCAGTAGCGTCAGTGGGCTCGCGATGAGAATTCGTGAGCTGCGGGCCGCATCGAAGAGGCTCGGATCGCGCGCGAAGAGCGTCGACAGCATCGCTTCGATCGGCACGAACATGACCGTCCATCCGACGCAGCGCTCGGCGTGATGGTATCGGCGCGCTTCGAGTGCCTTCACGTGCGCGCGCACTGCTGCGACCGCGGCGTTCAGTAACGGTTCGCGCTCGGCATCCGTAACCGCGGCAACCGCTTCTTGATAGGCAGCGAACGGGCATTTAGCGTCGATCGGCACGTTGAGGTTACCGGGTATGCGGAGGACGACATCGGGCCGGCCGGCGCCGTCGGCTCCGTATCCGCTCTTCTGTACGTCGAAGCTGACATGCTCGGTCATCCCGGTCATTTCGAGCAGCCGGTTCAATTCAAATTCGCCCCACGAACCACGCGCTTGAGAACTCCCCAGAACCCGCTCGACGCGCCGCGTTGCGTCGTCGATACCCGACATTTTTCCGTTCAGCGCTTCGAGCAGGGTTGAAACCTGCGCCTGATCTTTCGTGCGCTCCGAACCGAGCGCCGTCAGTGAAGCTCCGAGCTGGCTCAGGCGTTCGTCCAGGGGTGCGACGGTCGTTGCGACTCGCTCCCGGAACGCGGCCGCTTCCGAGCCCAAGCGATCGGCGGCGCTGGCGACCAGCAGTTCGCGCGCTTCGTCGACGTACTGCTTGGCCACGCGCTGCAAGCGCGCCTCGACGTCCCGTTCGTTCGTTTTGGCAGATTCAACCCGCTGCCGCTCGGTCGCGAGGGCTTGTTCGAGCTGAACCTCGTTCGTCCGTAAGGCGTTGATGCTGCAGTCGCGGGTCGCCAGCGTCGCTCGCAGTTCGACGAGAGCTCTTTGCGTTGCGGCGGCTTCAGCTTGTGCCGCGGCAGCGGCTATCCGGGCGTTCGTCATCTGTTCATTCAGAAGGCGCACGCGCGCTTCCAGAGCACGCTTTTCGCGTAAACCGCCCGCAGTCGCGATGACCCAGCCAAGGGCCCATGCGCCGAGCGCGACGGCGATCAGCGCTCCCGCAAAGACGGCCCAAAGATTCGCAATCACGCTCGAACTCGATGATCGCTGCGGAGGGGTGCGGTCATGGGCAGCATTCCTAGAGAGGGATAACGAGTATGCGTGAGCGGAGTGCCACCAGGGTGTCACACTACACCGCGCCGGGAGCAGTTATGGCGGGGTGACGGCGATGACGCCGAGGACCTCGAGAGCGTCCAGGCGGGACGGCCACCATCACCAAATTCAAGAAAAGGGGCGTTTCGAGATATTCTCCGACTACTACCTACGCGTCGGTGAGATCACGGCCGACTCGCACGTTCCGGATGGACAGGTGCTTCGCGAGCAGCGCTTCGACGATACCGAGACCGGGAATGCCAAGGTCGTAACGATCGTCGAAATTCCGCCGAGCTCCGACGGCAAGCCGGCCGAGGATGCCGTCCAGGCGAATATGCCCGTTCCCGGTACCTCGGGTCTTACCGACGTCGAAGTCTTCGATAGCATCTATAATCCCGGCAAAGTGCTGATCTTAGCCGCATGGCGAGATGAAACAACCCTTGCCGGCGCTCCTCGATGGAGCGACCATACCGTCGGCATGCGGCGGCGGACGGTACGCGTCGTCCGCGAGTACGGCATGTACGAACGACGTGAAGCACCTCAGTATTACCGTCCGGTTGAGCGTCCCATCTAGAGCTGTGCCTGCATTCGCCTACGACGTTTGATTCAAACGAACGATCGACGGCGCCGACGAGATCATCTAGACCGGTTCTTCAACGTGCAACGCTGGACGGAGATGCCGCGCCGCGGACACTTCGCCGCATTCGAGGAGCCAGAGTCGCTCGTCGAAGACATTCGCGACTTTTTCCGTCCGCTACGCTAGTCGATCGCCGCGCCGAAACTCGATGTCCCGACCTTTCGCCCGCGGCCGTGCCGCACTGGTGGCACAGCTGAGCGCCATGCTGGTGCGGTGTCACCCCACGAGCGCGCCATCGAAGGCCTCGCGATTCTCGGCTCGCTGCCGCAGTGCATCGAACGGGCTTTGCGCGCGGGCCTGCGCGAACGGGTGCTATCGCGCGACCCGCGCGGCCTCGCCCGGACGCCGCCGCGTCACCTCGCGCTCGAACGCTTCGATCGATTGACGTCGGCGCTTCCGCTTTCGACGTCGAACCGCATCGGTGCACGCTCCGCGATCATCGCGGCTGCGGAGCGTTTCGAGCGGTCGCGGCTCGCTCATCGGTTGGACGCGCTTTCCCTAGCTTCGATCGGTGCGGCTCCGGATGAAGCGTTCGATTTGGTCGTGCGTTCGCCCCACGGGAAAGTCTTCGCCGTCCGCTTCGCCATGCCGCGCGACGGACTCCAAGCGCTGGCTCTGGTTGCTGCGGTTGCGCCGCGCGCTCGATTTGCCCAGGGCGTCGTTCTCTACGACCTCGGCACAGGAACCGCGCGGTACTTCGCACTCGAAGAGGCGGGGGCCGGTGGCGCGACGCAATTGCGAGCGAGCTAAGCGAAGGCCGCGAAATCCTCGGCGACGCGGGCAAAAATTTCACTCATCGTCGGATGGAGGTGCGGCATCTCGACGACGTCGTTCGCGGTCGCGCCGCGGTCGACGAGCGCAATTGCCTCCCCCGCGAGATCGATTGCATCCTCTCCGACGAGGACTATGCCGACGATGCGGTCGGCCGGCCCGACGAGCATCTTGACGAAGCCTTCCTCCGCCCGCGAAAGGACGGCTTTCCCGACGTCCCCAAAAGGATGCCGCCGAACGCTCACCTCGAGTCCGCGCGCTCGGCACATCTTCTCGGTGAGCCCGGCGACGGCAACCTGCGGCTGCGTATAGAGTGCGTGCGCTTCATAGCGGTCGAAATCGGCCGCGACGCGTGTTGCCGCAAAGGCGTTGCGTGCCGCGAGCTTTCCGCCATACGCAGCGGCGTGCACGAGAAAGCGCCGGCCGAGCACGTCACCGGCTGCATAGATATTCGGGTTGTCCGTTCGAAGCGTGGCGTCCACGACGATCGCCCCGCCTTCACTCGTGGCGATGCCGGCCTTTTCCAAGTCGAGACCGACCGTGTTCGGCACGCGACCGCTGGTTAGCATCGCGGCAGCGACGGCAAGCTCGTGCGACTCGCCGTTGATCGCGTAGGTGATGCGCCGACCGCCGTCAGTGCTCTCGCATGCCGATACGCTCGCGCCGCATCGAACGGTGACGCCGTCGTGCTCCAGCGCCGCGCGAACGGCAGCGCCCACATCGCCGTCTTCATTGCGTAGAAGTTCATCGTCATCTTGCAAAAGTGTAACCTGCGTGCCGAGGCGTGCGAAATATTGCGAGAACTCGCAACCGACCGGTCCTCCGCCGAGAACCGCCAGTGACGCCGGGATATCGCTGAGTTCGAGCGCATCGTCGACCGACAGATATGCGCCCATCGTCAAGCACGGCATGTGGGAGGCGTCCAAGCGCGAGCCGGTCGCAATGATGAAACGTTGGGCGTGGAGGCGTTTGCCGTCGACCATGATGGCGTCGCGGGCGACGAAGCGTGCGCGTCCGCGCAGGAGCGGATACGTCTGGATATCGGCGACGCGGTCTTCGGCAAAGTAATCGACGAGTTCGCGCTTGCGCGCGACGATGGCGCGGACGTCGACGTGCACACTGCTCGATTCGACGTCGAGATCTTCTGATTTTTGAACTTTCCCCAGTCGCTCGGTCGAATCGAGCAGCGTCTTCGCCGGCATGCAGCCACGCAGGATGCACGTGCCTCCGAGGTCGCCGGGCTCCGTTACGAGCGCAACGCGCCGACCCTGCGCGCGCGCTGTTTCGGCCGCCGCAAAACCGGCTGTTCCAGCGCCGATGACGCAGAGTTCGTACGGTTCTTCCATAACAGGTGATCGTTTACCGCAGCCGCGCCGGCGGCAATCAGACGGCGGCCGTCGCCTTAACTTCGCGAGGCAACCGCGTTGCGCCGTTGCTTCGCGACGCCAAGCGCAAGCGCGATGAAACAGAAGAAGGCGGAGATGCCGCCGGTCCAGGGAGGGCCAAAGGCGGCGAGCACGGCCGTCGAAATCGTTGGCATGATGATTCCCGAAGCGGAGTCGAGCGATGAGCCGACTCCCAAAATCGTGCCGCGAACGTGTTCGGGCGATGCATCGGTCAGCAAGGTCGCAAGCGTCGCGTTGGTGACGGCGAGCGCGAACGCGAACAAGGCCTGAGAGGCGAAGAGCGCGATCGGAACGTGCAAGAACGGCACGAGCAAGAAGAACAGCACGGCTGCGGCAAAACCGGCGTTCGATGCAGCGCGCACGCCGAAACGGTCGACCAAACGACCGACGACTGCGAGTTGGAAGGCAATGCTCATCAAGCCGAAACCGGCGAAGAAAAAACTTGTCTGCGTCGGGCCGAATCCGGCGATCGCTCCCAGCACGAGCGCGTACACGGAAAACCACGCGTAAAGCCCGAGGGCGTACGCGAACTTTTGCACGAGCACGGGCGACACGCGCGCATCGCCGAGGAAGCGGGCGATGTCCCCCAGCGTCGCCGCCCGTTCCGTTTCGCTGCGCTCGGCGACTTTTTCCGGCAAGAAAAAGATCGTCGCAAGCAACGTGAGAACTTGCAGACCCGCGGCGAGCAGAAACGGAGCTGCGTAACCCAAGCGCGCGAGCAGTATACCGCCGGCAACGGGACCAAGGACGATGCCAGCGGAGAACGCCGCGCCGACATACGCGAATGCGCGCGAGCGTTGTTCGGGCTCGACCCGATCGGCCACATATGCTTGCGTGACGCTGATATTGCCGCCCGAAAGTCCTTCGATGATACGGGCGGCGAACACCCATGGAAGCGACGGCGCGAAGGCCAGAGCCGCCCAACCGATCGTGGCGCCGATCTGCGAGACGATCAAGACCGTCTTGCGTCCGATGCGGTCGCTGACGTGCCCCCACACGGGTCCCGCGACGAACTGACAGAGCGCGAACGTCGAGAAAAGCGCACCCACGGCAACGGTCGACGCACCGAAATGTTTGACGTAGTACGGCAGGATCGGCAGCAGAATGCTGAACCCGAGGATATCGATGAACGTGATCCCCAGGATCGGGAGCAATGTAGCGATCACGGGTGTTCTATGTCGTGACGTGCGTACGAGAACGAACGATACGTTCGCCGCGCCGCTTCGGTTGGTTGGCCGGCGCACCGGCCGCGACCGCCGTGAGCCGATCTCGCAGAACTTCGGGCATGCGCGCGATCGCCAACTGCACGTGCGCGCCCGCTCCGAGCAAATAACGTGCCTGAGGCTTCACCGAGAGCAGGGCGTGCTCGATCGCCTCGGCGACGCGTTCGGGGGGCATGCCGCGGTTCGCAGCGCGTTGCGAGAGGCGCACGATCTGGCGAATCGTCTCATCGTAGGCGGCGCGGCGCGCAGGGTCGACGGTCTCAAGCGACCGCAGGCTCAACCCCGCGCCCCGTTCCCACAGCGGCGTTTTGACCGCGCCCGGTTCGACGACGGCGACATGGACGCCGAAGGCGCCGAGTTCGACGCGCAAGGCGTCGCTGGCCGCTTCGAGGGCGAACTTCGAGGCGGCATAGCCGCCGAGGAACGGTGATGCGAGTTTACCGCCTATCGAACTAACGTTGACAATGCGTCCGCGTGTCGCGCGCAAGCTCGGAGCGAACGCTTGCACGAGAGCCAATGCTCCGAAGAAGTTGACCTCGAATTGGCGGCGTAGTTCGTCAAGCGGAAGCAATTCGAGCGGACCAGCGAGTGCGATGCCCGCGTTGTTGACGAGGCCGAGCAGTTTAGCGTCGGCGCGCGCCGCGATCGTTTGGGCGGCGTTCGCGATCGAGACGGCGTCGGTCACGTCGAGCACCAGCGGCGTGATGCTGGGGCCGCCCTCGCGCATGAGCGTCTGCGCGTCGCGTTCGCGTCGGACCCCGCTGAAGACGATGAAACCGCTACGTACCAAGCGCAGAGCGGTCGCATAACCGATGCCCGTCGATGCGCCGGTGACGAGTACCGCTGCTCGCGGCGGCGCAGGAGGCAGCGCCGGCCCGAGTTCGGCTCCCCCTTTGGTTGCGATCATGCGCGCACCGCGGCGCGTTTGGCGACGAGCGCGATCGCGACGTGCGACATCACCGCTTCGCCCACGCCGTTGTAGGTGACGTTGCGAAAGTGGATCAGGCCGCTCGGTTTTTCGGGTTGCGTCCGTTTGCTTGCGCACTCGCACACCACCCGCAACGTATCGCCGGGGTACACGGGCTTGTGCCAGCGCAAGGTGTCGACGCCGACGCCGATTCCGCCGTCTTTGCCGAAAACGCCGCTTTCGACGACCAGTCGCATCGCGTAGCTCGCCGTTTGCCAGCCGCTCGCAGCGATTCGTCCGAAAAACGAACGTGCCGCTGCCGCCTCATCGAAATGAAACGGTTGCGGATCGTACTCGTGCGCGAAAGCGACGACCGCTTCGCGCGTCACCGTGATGGTGTCCGTCTCCACGCGCTCACCGACGACCCAATCTTCGAAGTATCGCTCCCGCATCGCAGCTAGCGATGCTTGAGCGCGGCGCGCGACCCCTTTTTAAGCGGCCGCCCGACCCCGGCTGTCGGAGAAATGCGACGGACTTCTAGTGTGATGATTCACGAGTTCGTTAAAGAAAGGCCGACGATTTTCGAGAATATGGCGTCGGCCGTAGCAGTCCAAACGAACGGCTTGGCTGCCGTATTATGATACGCGAGATACTCTCGAATCG
>JAABUU010000498.1_pt1 | contig 87095 bp, 155 predicted proteins | sample 5559301 | NCBI WGS metagenome assembly JAABUU01 (sample SAMN10711884, study PRJNA513360) | rock metagenome | isolation source: Antarctica rocks | place: Antarctica: Victoria Land, Richard Nunatak white
TCACCCCCCGCGCCGGGGCCGGCCCCCCCCCCCCCCCCCCCCCCCGCGCCCCACCCCCCCCCCCCCCCCCCCCCCCCCCCGGCGCTGCTGAGCGAGCAGCGCGGCGCAGCGAAGGCGGCGCCCGCGAGCGGCGTGCCTGATGACCTGCGCCCGCTGCCAGACGCGGCGGGCGCGCATGCACGCCGTCCGGGCACATGTTGGCGGGTCGAGGGCGCCTGCGGCTCCGCAGCACAGGCAGGCTGACGCTCGACCAGAGATACTCGTTCTCAGGCTGGGGGGCTGGGGTGTTGGGCGGCACGATGAGAGCGGTCGATGAGTGCAGGGCGGGCGAAGGCCGCTGCATCATGGGCCCTGGAAGGGGGCCGGCGGGCGGGCGCCCGCCCCCTGCTGCTTCATGGGCTTGCTTAGATGTGCATGAGCACAAAGAAGCGGGGCGCCTGGCTGCACACCCCGCCACAGCCGAGGCGCCCAGCCGCCCGTAGGACCGCGCGCGCAGCGGGCGCGCGGCGCCCGGTAGTATGACATGTAGGAACCTCTCTACGGGCAACGCTTGCAGGCAGCGCTCTCTGTGCAGGACATGCCCCCGCGCACCGGCGCGCCTTGGGAAGGGCAGCGGGCAGGGCACCCGCGCGGGCCGCATGTGGACTCCGGCGCCGGTTTGCTGCTCTGCTCTTTGCCTGTACAACATGATGACCTTCTCTCCTCCCTCCATGGCTGTCCGCTTGCCGGGCATGCCGCGGTCTGCAGGGACGCGCGTCGTCCTTGCTCGGCCTGGGGCGCGGGCCCCCATCCTGCCATGTGCGCAGCCTCACGCGGGGCTGGACACTTGGCAGCGTGCGCGCCGAGCTTGCAGGTGCTGATGTGACGTCCCTGTGTATCTGTCCCGCCCAGTCTTGGCGCTTTGCTTTGCTGAAGTCCGGAGCTGCTACTGTAGATAGACGACATGGCTATAGGCTGACGCAGCGCTGTGTAACACTGCAAAGCGCATGCCCCTGTGTGAAATGCGCTCCTTGACTCGTCCTTGCAGCGCATCTGATTCACAAGGGCTTGCATGCTGCTAGCTAGCACCCAGGCACAGCACCCTCCGCAGAGACCATGGCCATGGGCTATGTGGCTCACGTGTTCCTTCCCACGCCTCACAAGTCCTTGCTGCTGACCTGCGAGCAGGCAGAACGTTTGGCATACCATGAGTTTCGCACTGCTTTGGAGCGTTGCTGTTGACGTGCAGTGTGAGGCAGGCCACCAGCGCACCTTGAGGTTGTTATCTTTCAAGGCACGCACAGCCTTGCGCACGATATGGAAGTAGTCCCTTGGGTTCAAGGGGTTGAGCCGCCCGAACTGGCTCTGCGAGCCCAGGAAGAAGGCCAGCGGCAGGACTGCCAGCAGGCAAGTGACCTGTGTGACAGCCACGAGGCCTCTGTGAAGAAGCAGCTGCGTGCACTTGAGCAAGCGGCAGCGGGAGGAAAGCTGCGTGGGTCTAGCGCCTCGAAGCTTGCACAGACAAGCAGTCCGCCAGGCATTCTCCGCGCACCCCAAGGAGCGGCAAGACGACGAACGCCTGTGGCCTCTTTTCCAGGTAGGGCTGCGGCTCGCGCCCGCCAACTGAGTGTCTGCAACGTGAAGGTATACTTGGAAGTTGTGTCTTGCAGACAGTGTCGCTCACCTGCAGCCGGGCAACCGCGACGAAGAATGCTGTCAAAATGACGCATCTGCGCACCCACCGAGGTCAGCGCCGGGGTACTGAGAGTGTTGTCTGTTAGGCACTCAAGCAGGCATTGGGCGAGCGCGCGCATGAGGCCAGCCGCCGTGCACGCTGCTCTCACATCTCGGGGGCTCTGCACTGCGCTGCCCTCATCATTCCCCAAGATGGGCTTCATTGCCGCGCTCATCTGAGACTGAGGGCTTAGGCGCTGCAATGTGTTGCGCTGAAGCAGCAAGGAGGGCAGTCACCAGTGAAGGCTTCACACTCCACTTGCCGAGTCAGAACCTATGGGTCTGCCTCGGCTAACTTCGCGACCAGAGCACCGAGCGCTGCCTGCTCCAGGAGTCATATCTGCTCCAGTGACACAAGCAGACGGATTGTGCGGACAGCGCAGTGTTGCATTGGCGCCGGCCACTGATAGAGATGGGAAAAAAGGCCGATGCTTTGCAGCAGAAGAGCCCGGCCGAGTTCTTTGCAGACAACCGCAATATTGCCGGCTTTGACAACGTATGCTAAGGCTGTTTGCTCTGACAGACCAGTGCTTCTACTGATCAATGATATTGCTTCCAGCCGCGCCTGCCTGCGCGCAGCCGGGCAAGTGCCTGTACACTACCGTGCGCGAACTGGTAGAGAACTCCCTGGATGCGGCGGAGGACGCTGGCAGGCTGCCGGAAATAGACATTACCATGTGTGCCCAGGCTCGCTGTGCAAGCAGTCAACATCTACCTGCTGCCTGTCAAATAGCACACTGACACTACCTGGTCCGCCTGGCGACCTTGTGCAGAGAGGAGGTCAGCCAGATGCGGCTCAACAGCATCCGCGGCATCTCGAACCACGACAGGCTGGACGAGGAGCTGTACCAGGACCATGAGACGGAGGAGGCGAAGAAGGCGCGTTTTACAGCGCACTTCACAAAGCGCTGTGTCGGGCACCGCCGCCAGGAAGTGACCTCCTCGTATCGCGCCGCGCAGAAGCGCCTGGTGAGGGAGGCCAAGGAGCTGGAGAAGCTGGAGAAGACGTTGGCAAAGGTAGCGCTCCGCTCCAGCATGCAAGCGTGCAAGCCAGTGTAGGTATGGTAGTAAACGTGTGATGAATGCGAGCAGAGCAATGCGCGTGAGTCTGACTGGTTAAATTGCGGCCGCCCTGATGTGCTTTCAAGCGCAGTGGCTGGCTGGGGTGTGTGATGCTGTATGAGGCGTGTCTGCCTCGCCGCAGAAAGGCGAAGGAGCGGCCGCATTGGAGGCCAAGAAGAAAGAGCTGGAGGCCCGGCGCGCCGCCGCCGCGACCAAGGCCACCAAGACCTTCTACAAGATCACCATCAAGGTCGCTCACCTTGACATCATATGCAAGCCAAGCTCTCCGCACTATAATCCGCTGCATGCGGCGAAGTGCCACTTGCATGGCAGCTAGTCTAGCGGCAGGGGCCGTCTGTTTCTTTGCCCTGTCTGTGACGCACAGTCACAGCATGTACATGCTCGCATGGGCAGACACCCCCTTTGCTATGGCCAAAGTGCTAGCATGATCAATGCATGGCCTGCCGGGATCGTCGAGGGTTCCGTGTCAACAGCCATGACTTTGCGTCTAAAGACCGCCACGCTCAGGACCCCTGGTGTGCCGGCGCAGGACAACGGCACCGGCATGCCCCACGAGGACATCCCGGGCCTGCTGGGCCGCGTGCTGTCTGGGACCAAGTATGGCGTGAAGCAGACGCGCGGCAAGTTCGGCCTGGGCGCCAAGATGGCGCTCATCTGGTCCAAGCTCAGCACCGGCCTGCCGATCGAGGTGCTCAGCGCGCGCCGCAAGCAGGCCTACATCTCATACTACAAGCTCGACATCGACATCCACAAGTGCGGCGCATCCGTCGTTCGGCGTGCACGGCGCTTGCATATCGCATGCTCGCTCAGCGTTGCACGTCTGCAGCCAATGGCCACACGGCACTGTATGCACAGCCAGGAAGGCCACAAAGTTGGCATGTCCCAGGTGGCAGAGTGGCAGCCATGCTTAAGAGTGCTTGGACCATGACAGGCACATGCGGCATGGAATCTGTTCTGTGCATCCACGCATGCATGCTGCTTTGGCGTGCAGCAGGCATGGTGGTTGCAGCAACCCAGCAACTGACATGAGCCGCACTTCGTCTCTGCCATGGGATGCAGCTTTTTGAGTGCGCTGCCAAAGCCGTCTCACGAGTATTGCCCCGCGGCAGACTGCTCACCCAGAGGCTCAGCGTGCAGGAACGAGCCCCACGTGCATGCAGTGCGCCAGGACGCCAACCCGGACCACTGGCAGGGCTCTGAGCTCAGCGTCACCATCCTGGGCAGCTGGCAGTACTACCGGGCCAAGGTGCGTGCATGTCAGCCGGCACCCCGACACTCTGCACACCTCAATCATAGAGGTGTTGTCTGCGGGAGCGGCCGCAAGAAGGACGGCCTGGGCGCTGATCAAACCGGTGGTCTCCCGTATGCCGGCACCGCTGTTCAGCCGCACAGGCGGCTCTTTGCTTGCACTCTGGCTCAGCCATGGTTGAACATACGCAGGACTCTGTTGCAGGCTATCATAATGAGTGTACATTAATGCAATGTGAGTCAAGGCTGGCCGAGCGCGCGCCTGCTGCAGGTGATCCGCTACCTGCGCATGATCGCGGTCATCACGCCCTACGCGCAGTTCCGCTTCGCATACCGCGCGGAGGACGAGCGGAACAGCGTGCACTTTGTGTTTGTGCGCCGCACCGACAAGATGCCGGCCCCACCGACGGTGTGCCTCTTTGGCTTTCTATCATATGTACTTGGGAGGAGTGTGCTCAGATGAAATATGACATGCAGGCAGCGCCACAAAAAGGTCTCAAGGCAAGTCAGGTAACACTTTGCGCAGCAGGCTCTGTGCACTGATTACTTTTACTTCTACTTCTTCACATCCCTGTTGGTGCAATGCATCTGTAAGCATTGTGGATGTGATTTATGCTCACTGCCCCCCCGCTCCCTCGACTCGACTGCAAGGCCTGCATACCTGCCCGGTGCAGGAGACGCAGCACCACCCGGCGTCCGTAGACCTGGAGCTGGTGAAGCGGCTGCTGGCGTCCACCAAGGCGCCTACGCTGCGTGCGTTCCTGGCGCGCGAGTTCTGCAACATCTCCGACGACCTCGCGCGTGCGCCGCTCCCTGGCCTGCATGTGCGGGCGCCGCTGTGCCGTCTTGTCCTGTTTGGCTCTGTGCCTGCTCACACCGACTTGTGATGTGCGCTGTTGAGATCAGGCCTGGGATGGAGATCAGGGGAGATCAGCGCCACCCGCCCGGGTTGCGTCCTGCAGACTCATCCCAGGCGGTCTGCCTGCCAGGGCGGCTCATCAGCGAGATGCAGGCCGGCGTGGATGCAAGCACCAGTCCGCGCGCGGTCAGCGCCTCGCAGGCAACACGCCTGCACCAGATCCTGCATGAGGCCAAGTTTGCCGATCCCTCCGGCAGCCACCTGAGCCCCGCTGGTGCGCACCGGCCCTGGCTTGCCGGTCCTGCACGAGACAGTCTGAGCTTTGTTTGGTGTGCGGATATTGCGTGAATATAGCATCACAGAAGGTGTATGGCGCTGGCACGCTTGAGCTTGCAAGTAAGGGGGGAGGGGCTGCTCCTGCCCAGGATGCGGCTGCAGTGAAGCAGGGTGGGGGTCATGTACCTGAGGCCTGCAAACTCGTGTGGGCTGCAGGCGAGTACAACCTGCGCCTGGGCATCACCAAGGAGCTGCATCCGGACATGGTTGCGACCTACCAGGGTATGCATTCGAACTGCCATGCTTACCAGGCATGTGAAATTTTAAGGTTGTGCTTGGACCCTATGATGCAATGCTCTTAGCTTGCTATATCATGTATAGAAGTTACCATGTTCAAATATCATATCGGGGTGAGTTATCCAGAGCAAATGTCAGCTTGAGCGTGTCTTACTATACCTGGCAGCCATAGACACAGCGCTGGTGCGATTGCAGGCGATGCGCGCGTGCTGGACGGGCATGCCTTCATCGTGGAGGCAGCCGTCAGCGTGGGAGGGCGTGAGATCAAGCCCGGCATCAATGTCAACCGCTTTGCCAATCGCATTCCGCTGCTGTTTGAGGCGCGGCGCCGCTCAGCTGGCGCACGCCTGTCAGTCCAGCATGGACCTTCACTCTGCTCCTGACGTGACAGCCCAGGCATCCAGTCCTAATATCCTGATATCCCGACTGAGCACATCAGCGCTTCATTTCCCAACACCATTTTAGATTTGCCAAAGAAGCCAACGTGGGCCACTCTAAGGGTTGTCACGAGGCGGGTCTGCCTCCGTGTGGCGCGCAGGGCGGCTCGGACGTCATCACTCGCACCGCCACCAAGCGCATCAACTGGGCGTCCTATAAGATCAATCAGGCCACCGACCGCATCGGCGTCTTTGTGAGCGTCGTGTCTACAAAGATCCCATACAAGGGCGCGGGCAAAGAGTACATATGTGCGCGGTCACCTTGCGGCACCTGCTCTGACGCAGTGCCCGTGTCATCTGTGGACCCAGTCAGCAGTGCACAGGATCCAATCATCTTGCTGCTAGTCCTTCATTGAAGGCGAGCATGCCCACCGTGTACCGCAGCAGGCATGGGCAGCTTTGAGCAGGGTTGCCTGCATGCCATCTCCTGCATGCCATGTTCAACCTGTAAGGCTCACGCAGGCACATGCGAGTGTTGCATGCGGCCATGCTTCCCGCAGCCTGCCATGCAGCCTCGAAGTGTGCTCAGGCACATCGGCACTGTTGTCGCGCACTGCGCGAGCCCTGTTCGCGCTGACGCAGCGGACGACATGGAAGCGCTGGTCGCGGCGGTGAAGCAGGCCATCATGCACTGCTGCCTGCAGGCGCGCCCAACCTTGCCGCAGCACACGTGACATGACCTGTTTGCCCTGTATGCATGTGGCACACGCCCAGCACTAATGTACAAGCGCGCCATATGTAGCAGTGGAGGAGGCACAGTGCTGGCCCTGTGCCCTGGCATGTTGCTAGAGAGCTGCCGTATCCTGCATATGCCTCACAGTCTTGAGGTCATGGTTTCTCTCCGCCGCCTGGTTGAGCTCCAGGTCATTTTCAGTGGCACCTCCCTTCACGAGCGCAGTCGCGCATGCGCGCAGCTCAAGTCCAAGATTGCGCGCAAGCTGGTCGCAAAGGAGCAGCTGGCGCGGCGGCGAAACCTGGCGCGCCACGTGCCCGACGCGGCTGCGGCCGTCTTCCGCGTGCTGACCGCAATGGCCGCTGACGGCGACGGCGCGCGGCCGCCCGGGCCCAAGCGCGCGCGCCTGGCCGCCGCCGAGGACCTGCTCGGGCCCGTGCGCCGCGGGGAGGCGCGCGTGCCCGCCGCGCTGGGCGCTTGTATGCAGCAGCTGGTCGGAATGAGCGTCACTGTAGATGTGCGGTTGTATAGGAGCAGTGTAAGTACTACGGCATTTTGGCTCCATGCCCAGCAGTTGGCAGGCCTGTTCCGGCGGCCTGCTTGTGCCAGGACCTTGTGCTGGCTGAAGACCGCAGTGATACAGTGCCTCTGAGCTTTGTAGAGCGTTCTTTGGATGCAAGGAGGCCATGTCCCTGGTTAGGCGGACGTGGCGGCGCTGCGGCAGGTGGTGGAGGCCACGCTGGCGCGCAAGCTCACGGAGCACGTCGAGCGCATCGACACGGACATGGCGCGCCCCCCTGGGGCCCCTCCGCGTGAGGCCTGCCCTGTGCCGTGACGCCCGACCCGCGCCTGGTATTCATCAGAGCAGAGCAGCAAGAAATTTGCTTTATACAGCAGAGCTCTTGTGGCACGTCCGCAAGGCTGGGCAGTGGTGTGTGGCTGCACCCGTGCTCGGTGCACGCTCTGGATGTGGGGAGAATGCAAGGCTGACACAGCGCTGCGCGCGGCTGGCGCGCAGGGCCTGGCATACCAGATGCAGCTGGGCGCGGCCGCGCATGCGCAGACCGATGCGTACCTGGTCCCGCGGCTACCGCAGCACGAGTACGGGCCGCCGCTCGCGGGCGCCACGTGTTGTGTGCGCCTGCTGCAGGCGCACTCTGCCGTGCAGAGGGAGCGGGCGGCGTGATGCAGCGCATGCAGCAAGTGCCCGCATGCGCGCGACACAGCTCATGAATATGATATTGATTCTCGCTTGATTTGAGCACGCGCCCCCCCAACACAGGCATGTATTGGCGTAGGAGCCTGTATGGATCAAACCGTCTACTGCCAATGTGCCTGCTGCAGCAGGCACATGCGAGGCTGCCTGCCCCCACGGCTCGCGATGGGTGTGGCAACGTAATACCTCGCGCCTGGACTCAACCTGAACTCGATCCTTTCAGCTAGAAACATACCTGGTGACGCACTGGACTCTTTGTGGCTGCAGCAGTGCGAGCCACACCATTTTGCTGTGGTCCCTGGTGCAATGCAATGGAACGAGTTTCAGTGCAGTACCTCGTGCAAATGCAATGAGAGGTTTCAAAAGATATGCATGTGCTTTTGGTTTGGTGTTTCAGACATGCTGCTGCATCAAGTGGAGTGGTTGCTGACCGGGTCGGAACTGGGCCTGAACTGAGTTGTTTGCCAGTGCGAAACTGGTAGAAGGGGGGTTCAGAGTGCTGAGGTAAAAGGAGTTGTCCTTGTTAGATGGTGACAAAAGCCCAGACTGTGTATTGCTGACCAGGACTGTGGCTAGCTGTGGTAAGCGCGTGTGTTCACCTGTTTGCCTGATGCTCATATCCTAGGTTTTCTGTGATCAGTTACAGCTTTTGCTGGTAGTATGTACAGAGCATAGTTCTGCAGAGTGCACCTGGTCTGTAAACGCACCATGGCGGAGCCCATCTCCCGGCCAGTTGGCACTGCTTTTGAGCAGGCGGTTGCGCTGCTGAACCAGCACACGCTGCTTCCCAAGTGCATCGCTTTTATGCTGGACCGTGTGCTATGGCACTGCAGCAGCACCAGTCCCGACTCAGCAGAGGAGGCCATGCTGTATCCACATGCTGTGGAAATACTGGCCGCGCTACACACGAAGGGCATCACAGCTGCGGCATGTCAGAGCACTGTGTCTACACCAACAGGAGCCCTGGAGCAGCTGTCCAGTGCAGGCTACCGGTTGATTATGGTCCGGCCCCAAGCGTGTTGGCGAACAGAAACGCACTTCTAGTGCGTTTCTTCCTTGGGCACTCTGTCATTAAACAAAGCGTGGTCCAGAGCAGGTTTGCAACCTGAAGGGAGCTGGCGCTCTTGCGGACTGCTTGGCAGACGTGCGGCGACAGACTGGCATTGCGGTGTCAGAAACACTTGTGTTCGCTGGTGCGAGGTTGCTGTCCTGTTAACGCAGCAATTGATTAGTCTTCAACACTGGGCAGCAGCGTGACTCATCCTGCTGTATGATCCTGCAGCGGATGTCGCTAGCGTGCGAGCAGCTGCAAGCGTGGGCGCAACTGGTTGGCGCGTGCGCAACGGCATCACGTGCGCTGACCTCGACAAAGGGTACTATCTGCCTGTCCTGTTGTTTCCGCTGCTTATGTACGCAAAGTGTCTTTTCAAATAGACCCGCCTGCCTTTGCAGCAGGCTGATAGCATTTGAGGAGCGCGGCTTGGCGAGCCGAGGCTACTGATGCGGGCGCCTTCAACAGGGACAACAGAGTAACAGTGTGCACAACGGGAAGACGTATTTCATGTCATCTGCAGGCCAGAACTTGCTGCCATGCAGCAACTGTCAGAGCTGCAAGCGCTCACCATGCTCCAGGTTTGTCTATGGCCTGGTTTGCTATCATGCTATTATGCTTGCATGTGCATTGCAAGCTGATCGTGTGCGGTGTGTGTTAAGTCTCAACATCAAGATAACATTGTTATCTTAACACTTACTATGCACGAAGTGGCTCTGCCAGTGTGAATTGCAGCGGCGCATGCAGCAGTACAATAGCAACCCCTTGGTGTGCATGCATAGGCGTGGTCCGCCTCTGTAAGAAGGCAGAGGTCTGGTCATCGTGCGTACGTGATGCCTGCAACGGCCCAGCAATACATGCCTGCAACGGCCCAGCAATACGATTGCAGCTAGCACGGTTCCAACACCACGGAAACGTGTAGAAGGCATAATGGCTGACGCGTGAGCATGTGTGCAAAATCTCATTGTGCACTGCAGGGCAATAGACAACTGTTGTTTATAGCAATGTCGATATTACTGCTCACTTCTTGCACTTACGCTATCCACACCTGACTGGTTGTTGCGCACTGCGCCACAGGATTGTCTTAACGTTTGCCACATGCGCAGCAGGTCCAAAATCAGCTCATGCGCATGAGTCAGGGGTCACAGTGGAACCCAGACACGCGAGCAGTGCAAAAGGTGTCTGAACTCTAATGCGTAAGGCCGCTTGGCCGGGATTTCTCACTCACATACGCAGCCTCAACAATGCAATCTGCGGAGTCCACCTCTATATACATGTGCCCTTCATGCGCTTAAATACCTGGGCACGCATAAGAGCTGGACAGCATGAGGCCAGCAATTCAACTTCGCACGCCACAATACCAAGCAGTTCATCACAAGCTGAAACCTTCATCACACTCAATTGCAAACTCGGCTGCGCTTGTCCCCTTCATCACGCTCGACCGCAAACTCGGGTGCGCTGGTCCCCTTCCTAACCTGAACCTTTGCACTGTTGAAGCTCTGCTGCCCTAGCCCCTGTTTGCGCAGCTCAGCGACCAGCTCGGCCACACGCTGCCTTGTCTCCTCTAGCGGCACACTCTGCACACATCCACACCGCTGTCACCACCACCTTGCTGCTAGCAGTTGAGCCGGCCTGTAGCTAAACTAAATACAAAGAGTGAGCCAAGTGAAGCTGAGCAGCAAACGTTGCTGAAGTACAACAAAGAGCAAGGTGCTGGTCATCACAGTGCCAGCCCCGCACACATACAAGGCCGCCCTGCTTACACTGTAGAGTGATGCCAGCGGCATTGTGATGTCAAACACTTGCAAGAGCAGGTTGTACAGAGTGCACACCGTGTCAATGATGTAGTCAGCGCGCTGCCGTTTTTCTTCATCGCGGACCTGCAGGCAGCAAGGGTATCCAGCTTGCTACGCGCCCCTGAACCTGCTTGCCGCGCTCAAAACGTATGGCGAATCCAGCCACGCAGCCACCAACCATGATGACCAGCATACATGCGCAATAATGGGGTGTGCAAACAGCTGCTGGTACATGCAGTCAGCTCCAGATCAGCCTATGGCATCGAGACTCAATACACTGCGTAGCCAGACGCAGATCATTGAGTGCACCGCTCGGCATGCTGCGCTGTCCCACTGGGGTCTGCAAGTGTATGCCGAGACACTCACTGCTAGCCTCTGATACCTGCACAGCCCACGTAGTCACTGGCCAGCACAGTCACCAATTCAGGACCTCATCCAAACCATGGTACATCTTCACGCAGGCTCATAGGCGTGCTTGCAGCAGCTGCAAGCGCATGCGCAAAGCGCGCCTGCCGCGCCAGGATGGCCGCGAGCTTGGTCTCATCCATGCTGGCGCGCGCGAGCACGCGCTGCCGCTGCACCTCGGCCGGGGCGCTCACCACCGCCACTGCATCCACCTGCCAGGCCTAACTTTCTTCAAGGCTCTGGCCACCGCAGCGGCCCGCCACCACTGCTCACAAACACACTGCCACAGGCCCACACCAGCCAGAATGGCATGAGCAGGTGTGAAGGCGCATACAAGCTAGGTAAGACATGCATAACATACGGCACAGCGGAGTTGCGGCACCCACAGGCAACTGCACCCACAGGTAACTGCACACCATCGCCTTTGCATCTCATGCCATGGCAGGTCCTCAAGGAGGCAAGGGCAGGCACGCACGTCTGCCTCCAAGCCGGTCTCATACAGCAGCGGCACGTCCAGCAGCGCGAGCGGCTCGCCGCGCGCGGCCAGCGCGGCCAGCCAGCGCACGCGCTCCTCCGCCACGAGCGGGTGCACCGCCGCCTCCACCTTGCGCAGCGCCGCCTGCGCGCTTTGTGCTGGCTGGCGCTTTGTGGACTCTGCATGATGCCTGCCTTGAGCTGGGAGGAGCACCAGATCTAGGAGTGGCTGCGCCAAAAGTCAGTGTGTATGTCAGGCATGCGCAGTGTCAGGCTTGATTCGTTCTCCACAGTGATTTGCTTTTGAAGCTCCACAGACGTGCCTGCATGGACTTGCATACACCATTCAAGCAAACTCATAAGGGCCGCCGTGCGCAGCACCTGGTCACTGAGCAGGTGGCGGCCCAGCACCGTCCGGCTCACGGCTGCGCTCGGCCCGAGCGCACACAAGGTGAAACACCGAATGACTTTTATGTATCTGTGCAAATCATGCCAAAGTGCATGGAGGAGCCGGGAGTGCTGCCTCTCACGCCGCACAGCCGTCTCCAACAGGTACAGCCAATATGGCAGGTTTGTAGGAACCTTGCAAGTGTCCGCGCACCAGGATGCTCTGGAGGCGAGAGTAAAACGCCGCGAGTCTAGCCAAGGCCAGAGCTGGGTGGGCTTGCGCACCGCCATTGGTGACTGCGTCCGGAAAGAGGCGCCTGATGGGCTCCACGGCCGCGCCGCCGCAGCTGTACAGGCCATGCACAACTTTGTCCGCGTCAAGACCGGTACCCCCTCGTCTCTGAACATCTGCGCCACTGTGCTCTTCCCCATGCCTGGACGCCGCACAGAACATAATGAGCACAGCGTCCCAGGACAGCGTTGGCGCTCATGGGTTGCATGGGGTAGAACAAGTTCGTTAGGTGGAGTCAAAGGTGCGTAGCCAGCGTGCATGCACACCAATGGAGCCGGTGAGCCCTAGCACGAAGGGACTGCGCTCGGCGCTGCCCATGCTGTTCCTGCTGCAGCGAGTAGTCAGAGGAGCTGGCTGGCGCGGCTGTTTACTGTGTGCAGGCACAGCCTGGTGCCTTGGCGAAAGGGCACTGCGCAGGTGCGGGAAGCCTAACACCTTTGCCGGCATCACAGCGCCCCATCAGCATGCTCTAAGCTGGAAGGGGTGGGTATATGTTCACTTCTCCAAAGCACGATCGATAAGTTGCAAGCGAGGCTCGGGATTATACGAACAACAGCTAGGGTAGGGGCTAAGACTGCAGCTGATGCACGGATCATCGGATGCAACTTATTAAGGCTCTTAAGCAGAGCGCTAAAGCAGCATCAAGCACTTTTTTGGTCCTGATGTAGGTTGTCTGCATACGCGTATCAGCAGACTGCGTTTGCTGCGCTGCACGCTTGTCTCCAGATTGTTACTGGTGGCTGGCCGGTAGAGCCGTGTGCTTGGGCGCCGCCTGCAATTCCAATGACGTCGACGGTTCTCTGCCGTTACTACATGAACGGTGCCTGCAACAAAGGCGAGGACTGCGCGTTCAGCCACGACTTTGCGGCGATGCCCGCGCAGACCTGCCGGTACTTCCTGGCGGGCTTCTGCGCGTATGGGGACAAGTGCCGCTACGACCACGTGCGCCCTGAGTGGAGCGCTGCGGCCAGCGAGCGGGCGGCGCGCCAGGCGCAGGCCGCCAGCTCGCAGCCCCCGGCAGCCGTGAGGCGGCCGGGGATGGAGCCGGACGACGGCCGGCCGCTCGTGCCGGCCTCGCACGGCGCGCACGCGGCCTGGCAGCCAGAGGCTGCGCGGCGGCACCGCGGCGCGCCCAGCTGGGGCGCTGCAGACGCCGCATGGTACAACGATTACAGTGTCGACGACGGGGTCACCGACCCTGACACGCTGTGGTACCCCGGCAACGACAGTGAGGACGAGAACACCTTTGAGGATGACAGCTACCCTCGGAACTCGTACGCCGCTGGCCATCAGCACAGCGAACCTGAGGATGAAGCTGGGGGTGGGCGCGCCGGCAGCCCGGCAGGCAGCGGCAGCAGCGCCGGTCAGGCGGAGCAGGACGCCAGCCGGGGCCCCGGCGGCGCTCGCGGCGCGGGCGACGGCGCAGGCGGCAGCCGCAACCCTGAGGCGGGCCTGTGCGGCGCGTTCACGCTGGCCGGGCACTGCGCCCGCCGGCCCTGCCACCAAGTCCACGGCGCCGCCTGCCCGGTGCGCCGCCCGGCGCCCGCGCCCGCCCGGCTTTCTGCGGGTGCGCAGCAGCCGCTGCATGTGAGGGTTTTGCACCCAGACGTGCTTGCCCCCCGCTCTGCTCTGGTCGTCTGGCACCTGGCGCTCTGCATGCGCTGCGCGCGGGGCCGCTCTCAGGCGCACGCAGGAGCTCGTGCTGCGCTCGGCTGCGGGGCCTGCCCGTTGGCGGGCGCCGTGCCCTGCGTTGCGATGCAGGACCTGGCCGCCCTGCGCGGCGCCTGACATCGCGCCCTGGACGGGCGCACGCGGCCGCCGACGCTGCGCGCGGCGCGCAGACCTGCGGCAAGTGGGCGCTGCACCCGTACAATGGCGCCGAGGCGGCGCGCCACGCAGACGAGTGCGCGGCGCGACACGAGCGCCTGGCGGACGCCGCGCGCAGGCGCGCGGCCCGCGGCAGGGCTGCACCTGCCCGGGCGGCGCAGCGGAGACGCCGGGGCGCTAGGAGGCCGGTCTGGTCGGCAGGGGACTGCGCCTGCCGCGGGAGCGCCTTTGGGATGCTCAGGCACCGTGGCGCGGTCCTGGGCCCTGCATGGCTGTGCGCCAGCCTGTCGGCTGCCAGCGTGTGCAGCACCCCATGCACTTGCGAACTACGTCTGCATGTTGGACAGTGCCCGCCTGCGGCGGCGCTGCAGCATGTCCTGGACATGAGACGCATGTGTGCACTGGCGGGATTGGCTGAGGGGGGCGCCGCCCGCGGGCCGGCGGCAGCGCGGACGTGGAGTGCGCGATCTGCCTGGAGCGCGTGCTGGGCGCGCGCGGGCGCAAGTTCGGGCTGCTGGACGCGTGCGACCACGCGTTCTGCCTGCCCTGCATCCGCAGCTGGCGCGCCACGGCCGAGCGCGGCCCCGCCGGCGACGCGGTGCGCGATCGCCGCCCCCGGGGCCTTCAGCACCGGCTGCATGCCAGAATACGGCGCAGGGCTAACAGGCTGAGCGCGCGGCTGCCGGCAGCGCTGTGCAGCGCTCCCACCGCATGAGCGCACCGCTCCTCTTTCGGTCGCTGCACAGGGAAGCGTTAGGAGTGGCAGGCGACCCATCTCGACCCGGACGTTGCTGCAGTGCACGCAACAGGGCAAAGCGCTGCCCGCCAAGCCTTGGCCCTGCCGCCGCGCAAGCGGCCAGCGCCTGCCTGGCATGCTGCGCAAAGCGCGGCATGCGGCTGACCGCTCTCCGCGCCCGGCTGTCCTGCTGCGGCGCTCTGGCTCGCGCTCACCTGCTGCCAGTCGGCTTTCTTAACCCGTCACCTGGTGCCAGTCGGTTTGTGAAGCTCGCCCGCCGCCGCCCTTCCTGGCGTGCGCCGAGCTGACGCGCGCACGCGCGCCCCCGCGCGCCAGGCCGTGCGCTGCTGCCCGCTGTGCCGGCAGCTGTCCTGGTTCGTGACGCCCTCCGCGATCTGGCCGCGTACGCCCGAGGCGAAGGTTGCCACAATCGCCGCATACAAGGCCAAGCTGGCCACGATCGACTGCCGCATGTTCGCGTCCGGCGCCGGCACCTGCCCGCACGGCACCAGCTGCTTCTACCGCCACGCGTACCCGGACGGGCGCCTGGAGGCGCGCGCGCGCGCGAGGCGCCCCGAACCTTGAGCACAGGGTTACAAAACCCTATGCTTTGGCGTAGGCCTGAAGAGCTTGCGTGAAAAAGATTTGAGCGGTTGCTCTTGGTCTATTCCGAGCTAGGTGGATGTGAAAGTGCGGCTTGATGAGACGCTGCACTTGGCTCGGCGTCCGCGCGAGGTGCGCGCCGGGCGCGGCGGCGGCGTCTGAACACAGCGGCCGCGGCGTGCAGGAGAAGGTGCTGCGGCGCAACGTGGATGCGGAGGGCGCCGTGCACGTCGTGCGCGGCGTGTGCCTCAGCGACTTCATCCAGGCGTCCGCCGCCGCGCACCGCGCGCTGCGCCGGCCGGGGTAGCGCGCAGCGCAGCAGCGCCTGGTGCAGTCATGAGCCGGGGTCGCGTGCAAGCTCGCTTCGAAGGCCGTGGCGGGCGCTGCAACCCGTGCGCCGCAGCAGCGGTGGTGCGGCATAGAGCATCGCAGCGCGTTGAGGCAGCGCCGGCGCGCGCCTTGACCGGGTATGGGCGCGTGGGCGCGGGGCCAAAGTGCGAACGGGGCTGCGCCCTGACTGCTCGCATGTGCAGTCAGGCATAGGGGCAGGCAGACTGCTCTGGCCACCCGCCCTCCAACGAGTGGGCAGCTTCCTTTCAAGAGCGCATAAACATGCTTCTGACTTCCAACACTGTGCCCTGTTGAGAATGCTGCTCTGTTTGCTAGCGTAGCTGTGCTTCCCTGGTCGCAAAACAACATAGCTAGTGTCTGGCTGTTGCTGGTGCGTACAACTGTGAGCTGCGCCTCCTGCTTGTGCCCCTGCGCTTGCGTGCGTGAGTCACCTTAGATTGGGTGGAAGGCAGCGGCCGTGTTGCTGATTGTCTTGCGTGTTCCCTCTGTTTCTGTGTGTCGAGCCATGCACCCCCTGGTCGCCCTGCTGCTGCCAGGCGAGCAGCCTGTGTTTTCAGGGCAACGCATACCCTACAAAGCGCCGGGCTCTGGCTCATTGGTGCTCCATCAGTGCTTCTGAATGACGGCGTGTGAGCTGTGTCTTGTGACTATGCACTGAACATGTTATGCTCTAGGGCATCATTGTGGCACACAGCAGCATGTCCGCAAGGCCCCGCACGCGCATGCCGGAAGGCCCCGTACGCGCATGCATCAGGAGTAGTAGGCGGCGGACGACATGCGCGGCCGCCGCAGCCCCGCGTCAGGCACCCACGTCGCGCCCTGCCGGAAAGAAGTGGGGGCTGCTGGCTTGCATGGGTCAATGAACCAGGAGCTCAGCTGTCTATAGGCAGGGGCGCTGGCCCGCCCCCGAGCGGCCTTGAAGACCTGGGTGCTCGCTGCTAGGCCTTCCTACTTAGTATATCTATGTGTGTCAACCTGGCGTGCAGTCAAGCCTCGGTACGTCAAGCACAGCAAGCAGGGCTCCAGCCACTGGCAGCACTTCCGGCTGTATTGTTCCGTCCCAACCACGCTGGTTTTGTCACTGCACAGCAGCACAGGCCGCCAGTGAGCCTACATCAGCTCAGGCCCCGCAAGCAACTACATACAAGCGGCGCATCAATGCAGAGCTGCTTAGGGCAGTGCGACGCGCGGTCAGCCCGCCGCAGCCGCATCACCCACCAGCCTGGTGATCGGCGTATGCTTCTGGTGATCAGGAGCCCTTGCAAGTTTGGAAGCCTGGTGCACCAAGATCTTGCAGGCTGCTTGGTGCGGTGGCCGTTGATCGCACCGCCAGTACTCCTGCGTGCGGTTGAAGGCCGCAACCAGCTTCTGCCGCACGGACTGCGCCACGCCGCGGTACAGGTCCTTGGCGCTGAGCTCCTCGATGTGCGTCGAGCTGCCCGTGAGCAGCAGGTTCTGCAGGATGTTCTCCTTGAGGCCGGGCTCCTCCTCGGTGGCTGTGGCCCCGTTGCTGCCCGGTGCGGTCTTCACGGGCGGCTCCGCGACTGCCCGCGTCACTGGTGCACATCGGGCCCGGCTGCAGCCCCTCTGTGCTCCCTGCAGGCACCTCCTGTAGGCGAAGCTGCTCGGTGCATTGGCGCTGCGTCCAAGCGCAGCAGAGGGGGCCATCTTGCTGGTGTGACCTTGCAGATGTGCAACCTCGAGTGCACCATAAATTGCTAGCAATGGTGCACATTGGCCCTAACCTAGCTGGGCGTTACACGCATGCTGTAACTTCCTGGACGCCGCTCGCAAGCTACCTATTGCACAGCTACCAAATACAAGTGGGCTTGCAAGCTTACGCTTCGTTGTTTATAATGGCACGCCATCGGGATCTCCAGTTACACACCTGTGCAGTGCAGGTAGCACGGAGTTACAGGCCCAAAACCACCTGACCAGCACCCGTTCACAATATATACATATATACGTATACGTATGAACTACTCCAACTCCGCGGGCCAGGGGCTATGGCAGCCACCCTGCAGCATGGAGGCCGGGCCCGTAGAGGTGGCTAGCCAGCTCAAACCCCTGGTCCTATGTGCTCAGCCCAGCTATGACCTTGTACAGGCCGTGCAAGGACAGCCTGCTCATAAGCACCGCTGGTGAGGCTGGCGCCAGCAGGCTTGCAAATCTGGCAAGCTGCCGCTTGGTGGTTGCGGCGCGGCCAGGATGCTGCCCAGCGCAAGAGCAGGCTATACTTGCACGGCCAGTACGGCCTGTACGAGGTCACAGCTGGGCTCAGCACGTGGGACCAGGAGCTTGGGTGCCTCCATGCTGTAGGCGGGTTGTTGCTATAGCCCAGTGCCTGCGGCGCCCGTGTATAGCGTTTGGGGTGGCGTGCGCAGGGGCTGCCAGCCCGCCGACTTAATGCCCCGCTTGTGGTCAATTAGTAGGCGCACTTCGGGGTTGGTGCATGACCCAGGCGTGTTGTCCCAGTTCCAATAGTGCCCTGGGCTCGAGCATGCTGTCTGCTACATGGACACGTATATGGCCCTGGTTTTCCATCCTTGCAGCAACTAGCTTGTACATGTGCTGACTCCCAAGTAAATGCAAACACACTGCGCTGTCCTAGTCTGGCACCTGCCTTGTTACAGATCTTGCACACAAGTGTACAGTTTTCACTCTTGCCCTCCGACACATGTTCTGCAAAGCAAGCGCCCAGCGCCTTGCGCGCCAATATGCAACGGCCCCGCAGCACTGCCTCTGCTTGTGTGGTGCAAGCACAGCACGGCCGCACTCAGCCTCAGGCTTGTCGTATGCTTAGAGCAGAAGCATACGACAACAAGCAGTCAGAGCAAATGCTCTGCATGCGGCGCAGAACCCTCAACATTGCACACACAGTCTCAACAACTCACCGTGCCACCCCTGCATGCGCCACAACCCCGTCCTGCTTCCTTGAACATCAGGTGATTCTATCACAAAACATCGCGTGTTTCCATTTCGGTCAGGAGATGCGCTGCAAAACCTTGTCATAATACAGCAGCTAGAAGCGCGCCAGAAGCAGAGCCACACACCTACTTGGGAAAAAAGCACAAAGCTTCGAAAAGTGCACAAGCGAGCGTCACCCCGCACAGCGCTGCCCCTCCAGACCCACAGGCAAGGTCTCCCGGCCGTGCGCATGCCGCAGCCTACACAGCGAGCTGCAAGAAGTGCACGGCGCCGTTCTCGCTGACGGCGGCCACACCGTCGGGCGCGGCGCCGCCCGTGAACGCGCAGCCGGTCAGCCCTGCGTCTGCCATAAAGATGCCCTCTGCCGCACCTGTGCCGCACACTGAGCGCGTCAGCACACCCGCAGGGCGCACAGCCCGGGCAGATGCACTGGGACACAACAGGAGCACATGGCCGTGGCTCCTCGGAAAACCATAGATGTGCGGGGCTACTCTCCCGTAGACACCACACACGCTGCCGAGCATGCTGTGCACACATTCGCACTGGCTGCACGCACTCCAGCGCGTGGCGCGCTCAGGGCGGGACGCGCGCCTGTGTGCGCGTCCCACACGCGCAGGCTGCAGTCAGCAGAGCACGTCGCCAGCAGCGCGCCGTCCGTCGAGAACACCGCCTGCGCCGCCGCCGCCGTGTGGCCCGCCAGCACGTGCGCCGGCCGGCCCGCCGCCACGTCCCACAGCTGCACGCTGCCGCCCTCGGCGGCGACCGCCGCCAGCGCGCCGTCCGCCGTCAGCGCGCCCGACACCGCCTGCGCGCGGGCCAGGGTTGGCTCCTGCGATGTGTGCGAGCCTTACTGACCTGCTCGTTCTGCCCGTCGCGCGGCGACCGGCACCCGGCACGGCCGCACCACTGCCGCCACATTTGCAATAGCAGCGTGCTGCTCTCTGCTGCACGTGCCGCAGGCGGGCTTGGCGCAGGCACTGAGCGCCCGCATAACCCAAAACCATTCCTGGGTTCCTCGAATGGATGCAGCCATGGCGCAGTCTCAGCGAACCTCCCAACCAGCCGCCTGCCATGGCAGCCCGCGCGCAGGTGCTGACAAATGACTTGCCCACAAGGCCCCACACACCTCCTCGACACCTAGATCACTCACTGACCCATCATGGTGCAAGCGCGCCTGCTCGCCGTCCAGCGGGACCAGGACGCCGCGGCAGCGCCCGGACGCCAGGTCCCACGCGCGCGCGGAGCGGTCGTATGCAATCGTCAGCGCCGTGGTGCCGTCCGCCGACAGCGCGGCCGCGCTCACGCTGCGCGCACGACCATTTCGCTGATCGCATTGGCAGCACGCCCACGAGCTCAGAGCACTGTCTGCCTGTCTTATAACACAAAGCCATTGCAACGACATCAGCTTTCTGTCAGTTGTTCATATCAACCGACTGACAATCTTTATATCTTTAATGCGCCCGCCACGCCAGTGCATGTGACACCAGCAGCTTCTGATGCGGCCGGCCGGGCCGCACGTGTCCGAGTGGCCGACGAGGACGTGCAGGCAGGCCCCGGTGGCGGCGTCCCACACGCGCGCGGTGCAGTCCTTGCTGAGCGTCAGCACGCGCGCGCCGTCGGCGGTGATCAGCGCGTCGTTGACGCCGCCCGTGTGGCCGGTCGCCGCATCGCGCTCGCCGCGGCGCTGCGCGCCATGGCGGCCCCCGCTCAGCGCAGAAAGAACAGAAGACTTGCGTGACGGATACCTGTGTAATAAAGACAAGGGCCAACGATCCTATGCGAACCCCATGTATGAGGCCCGTGCATAAATCTGGCCTCTAAAATTTAACCACCAAGTGACTGACCACGTTTCCACACCATCTCGCATTTAAGCTGCAAGTGCGCTGCAGACAGAGCATCTTCAACAGCAAGAAAGTCGACAGAGCTGCGCCAAGGCTCGCCTGCAGCACAGCCCGTGGGCAGCCGGTCGCCAAGTCCCAGACTGTGACGCTGCTGTCAAAGAGCACCGCGACTGCCGTGCAGCCGTCGGCCGCCACCGCGAACGCCTTCACACGCACGCCCTGCGCGCAACAAGGCGCGGGTGTCACAATGCTGGCCGCAGCCTTCACAATAAACTCGCTCTGCTGTACCCAGTTTGCCACACCCATCAGTACCAGGCACATCCTTGGCACATTACGTTTCACCAAGGCACTCGCCCACTGTCCTAGAAGGTTATGTCGTTTCCGCCCCAAGTACTGTTTCCCTTCACGCACAGCAGTGGTGCCTATGATAATACGCAGCTCAACCCGCAGGTCTCCCAAGCGCGACTGAGGCATCGTTCTAGCATCGTTCCAGCGGGGCAGGGCGCGCGGACCTGCTGGCCCGGCAGCGCGGCCAGGCGCGCGCCGCCCGGCAGCGCCCACACGCCGACCGCGCGGTCCGCGCTCGCGGTCACCACGCGCCCGCCGGCCACCGCGGCCGCCCAGCGCACGGCCGCGTCGTGGCCCTCCAGCGCGGCCACGCACGCGCCGCTGGCAACGTCCCACACGAGCGCGCCGTCGTCCGCGAAAGAGACGGCGGATATGCCGTCGGCGGACGCGACTACGCCGTGCGCGCAGCCGCCGTGCGCGCGCGGCTGGCGCAAGCTGCCGGCCTTCAGGTCCCACACGCGCGCGGTCGAGTCCTCGCTGCCGCTCACCGCAAACCTGCCGCAGGAGCACTGCCGCTTCCCGGGCGTTGCAGCAGTGCGGCCACGCTGGTGACCGTGCGCTCGGCGCCAACTTCCAAGAACAGGCAGGCGCTGCTCGCTTCCTCTGAGGGGCTGGCTGGGAGGTTGTACGAAGACCCCGCGCAGCCACCATGGCCACCATCCCAGGTGTCGAATGTGAGCTGGCCGGTCTCCCTCGCGCAGGGCCAGCAAGGAGCCGGACGCATCGCCTCCGGAGGCCTGTCCTGCGGCTTCAAAGCCCCGCGCGGGGCGCGGCGGATTCGCGGGCCGCGCGCCTGCCGCGCCGCGTGAGCACCACCGAGCGCACTTCGCCCGCGTGGCCCTCCAGCACGTTGGCGGCCACGCCGTGCGCCAGATTCCACACGACCGCCAGCTTGTCGCCGCTGGCGGTCACCGCTGCGCCGCCACCCGCCGCCAGCGCCGCGTCGGCCACCCAGCCGCCGTGGCCCGCCTGCGGGGCGCGCGCCGGCCCTGAGCCTGGGCGTCCTAGCCCGAGCAGCGCGTGCCGCTCGCAGGACCACCACGCAGGCAGGCAGCATGTGAGGCTCCCTACTTATCCAAACAGACACTTACAACAATCTCATTGCGCAAGTCGAGAGGGTGCACCGCTGTTGCCTCCGCCACGCGAGCATGGGTGCCACCACACAGCAACACGCGGGGGGCGCCGCCCGCCCGGCAGAACGCGCACCAGGACGTGCAGGCAACGGCCGGCGGGCCAGTCCCAGACGCGCGCGGTGAAGTCGTCGGCGACGGTGACCGCGATGGGCGCGGATGGCGCCACGCGCACGCCGTTCAGGCGCCCGGTGTGCCCCGCCAGCACGTGCACGCACTGGCCCGTGGCCAGGTCCCAGACCCTGCGCGGCGGCGTCAACACGTAAGCAACAAGCGCTTGGCTTCTATGTCGCTTTGCACCGACTTTGCGCACAGTTCGCACAGCGTTCGCGCCCTGGCAAGCACCCGGCACGTGCGCGGGCGGATGTGCGCTGGGCAGGGTCCTAGGCTAATCAAGCATAACACCCCAGGTGCGGTTCAAACACCACAAACGTCACCGTCTCTGGCATCTCATTGGAACAAAATCACATCAGCGCATAGCAGTGGACCAGGACAAGCTCATGCAAGCGACGCCAGTTTATGCGCTGCCAATACGATGGAAGCCCTCCCAGAAACACAGATGCCAATGAAATGGAAGCCTTCACAGAAACATAAAGCGAGTGCCGCAGCGGGCGCACCGCGCGGTAAGGTCGTGGCTGGCAGTCAGCGCGTGCGCGCCGTCGGCCGTGATCGCCACATCCACCACCCAGCCAGTATGGCCCAGCAGCACGGCCTCGCAGGCGCCCGCCGCCACGTTCCATACGCGCGCGGTGAAGTCCTCGCTCGCCACCACCGCGCGCCGGCCATCGGGCGTCAGCGCGATCGCCCAGACCACGCCTGCGCGACCGCGTCGCTCGCCTGGTCGCATGAGCGTGCGGCGTGCAACTTTTAGGAAGTCTGCACAGCAACAGGCCTGCTGCTCAGTGAACACACAAATGCCAGGCGCGACGCTCTACACCCTGCAAGCGTGCCGTCGCGCCGCCCAATCTGGACAGAGCAGAGCCTGGCGGAGCAGAGCAGCTCCGTCAGCAGAACAACGTCGGCACAAGCTGCCAGCGTGCTGTCACGCGACGTGGCCCAGACCGGCGCGCACCCAGGTTGCTGCCGCCGTGGCCGGCCAGCACGTGCAGACACTGGCAGGTCGCCAGGTCCCACAGGCGCCCGGTGCCGTCGGCGGAGCAGGTGGCGGCCAGGCGGCCGGCGACGTCCATGGCCACCGCGTTGACGCCGGCGGTGTGCCCGCTGAGCACGCCGATGCACTCGCCCTTCTCCAGCTCCCACAGCCGCGCGGTGCCGTCCGCCGAGCCGGTCAGCAGCAGCGCGCCGTCCTGCGCGCGGCGCGGCGCTCGGTCTTCGCCCATCTGCAACGGGCCTCGAGCGCCCTCGCGCGGGCTCCTGCTGCTCCCACGAGCGGTCACCGGCACTTGTCCTGGGCGAGCACCCGGCAGCCTTCTAGCGCTCTTCGGCGACAACACAACCCACTGTCCAAGTGCAGACGACACCGCTCGCGCCAGCATCTCTGTGTGAGCGCTGCCACGACCCACGATACGCTCACCTCCGCTAAATACGCACCTTTACGAACTATCGTTCGCTGCAGCGCATTTCTATTGGCTCATTTCCGACACACTCCCTCTTTGCACAGCACTTTCAGAGCGCACGGCGCGCACACGGCCGGCGGCCGCCGCCCTGCCGGCGCTGTGCGGGCGCGCACCGCGGAGGCGGCTACGTCGGTGATCGCGCCGCCGTGGCCGGCCAGCAGCAGCACGCAGTCGCCAATCTCCATGTCCCAGACTCGCGCGGTGCCGTCGGTGGACACAGTGATGATGTCCACGCCGCCGGGCGTCAGCAGCACCTTGACGATGCCGGCCGCGTGCCCGCGCAGCGTCAGCCGCCGCAGCCCGCCCGCCTGCGCGCGGCGCGCCGCCGGCTGGGCGCGCGCTTGCCGGCGCGCTCGCGGCCTGCCTGACAGGGCCGTCCTGGCACATGCCCTTGCATGCCCCGCCAGCGAACGCCCCTGTGCTCGGACCACTTGAGATGCAACCAGCTCCAGCCAGTGCTGGTCAGGCCACGTCGACGTTGAGCCCTGGCAGCCATTACACAACGCATAGGCCTCTCTTCCTGTCTCAACCTCACCAGCACGGTCGCATGACGCCTAGGCTCTGCCATGTAACACGCTCCGCAGGCCCCGCTCGGCGGCAGGGCGCGGCAAGGCGCGCGCCTGCTCCAGCGAGGGCGTGCGGCTGAACAGGCACGGCGGCGCGGCCGCGTGGCGGCCGGCCTCCTCGGGCGCGGCCTCCTCCGCGGCCAGCCGCCCCGGCAGGCTGGCGGCCGCGGCGGCGGCCATCAGGCGGCCCAGCATCTGCGCGCGCAGCAGCGGCACGCCCGGGTGCGCGAGGCAGGCGGAGATGCTCATCTGGAACGCCTCCAGCAGCAGCTTGACCTCCTCGTCCGCGGCGACCATGAGGTGGCGCCGGAAGTCGGCGACCACGGCGGCCGTGCCGTACGAGTGCAGCTTGCGCTCCAGCCAGCCCGGCGATGCCAGCAGCGCCTTGAGCTCGTCCAGGCGGCCCGCGCCCACCAGGTGGTGCCCCGCGTTCTGCGCGGCCGCGCGCGGCCGCCCGTCAGCGACGTGCCCGTAAAAGGAGACGGCCGACGCTGCCAGGGGGCACAGCGCCCTGGGCTCCGCGCACTTGCCCTGCAACGTGCGGGGCGCTCTGCCGCAGGGCGCTATGCTGGCCAGCGGCTCCCGCGCCCGGACAACCGCAGCGCCCGCGCAGGCGAGCACAGGCGGCCATCGCGTAGGGCACCAGGACTCCGCGCCCGGACAACCGCAGCGCCCGCGCAGGCGAGCACAGGCGGCCATCACGTAGGGCACCAGGACTCCGTGCGCAGTGACCCTGACCCCTCCTGCACTCTGCAAACGCCCTGACGGCCTCGCACCGCCGTCCGTCAGAACATAGGGTGTTAACCCAGCCTGGCCCGCCCGCGCGCCTGCATGATGTAGCCATCGTCGGGCACGGAGGCGAGCGAGGCGCGGCCGCGCGCATACGCGCTCAGCAGCGCGGCGTGCCGCGCCGGCACGTCTGACAGCGCCGCGGCGCCCAGCGCGCGCAGCGCGGGCGCCTGCACCAGCGCCCACGCGCTGCCGTCCTGCAGCCACGCCACGCGCATGATGCCCTGCGAGCGCGCGCGGCCGCCTCATTCGCCAGCCAGCAGCTCGTGCCAAAGGTGAGGGGCCCCACGCCATTGGGGCACAGCACTCAGTGTCGTCACGGGAACACGCCAGATACACCTGCAGCTCCACCAACAACAGCGCCCCGTCGTCCAACACCTACAAGCGCCACGGCGCCAGCAGCACCCCGCGGCGCAGCCCTGCCCCCGGGGAAACAGAAAACCCCCCACGCCCTCCGCTTCAGCAAAACCGGCTGGGCGCCGGCGCCCAATCGCGCGGCCTGCAAGCGCAGCCGGGCGCGCCTGCGCCTCAAGCAGGTTGGCGGTGGCCTCCGCGTCGGCCAGGCTGCCCAGGCGCCAGAGGTGCGCGAGCGCCGCCATCGGCAGCGGCGTGTCCGGCGGCACGACCGCCAGCGCCAGGAAGCGCGGCCGCAGCGGCCCCGGCACGCCCAGCCGCTCGCACAGCGCCGCCGCGTCCTCCGGCTCGCCCAGCTCGGCGATGTCCTGCGCGGCGCGCCCGGCCTCGTCGGCGCACGCCGCGCGACCATGCCAGACGCACGCCGCAGCGGCCGCACTGCGCGACGCCTCCCGCCCAGGCTGACCACAGCTCGGCTGGAGCTTGACGCACTGCAGGCACATGGTCCATAGAGTCAACGTGTCTAACGCCAGCGCGCAACCCAACAGCAAAGGCGAACAGTGCAGGGCGGCCTCGAGCGCCACGCCGGGCCTCGCCGCCGCCGGCCCCCGCACCGGCGGCGTGGACGGCGGCGCGTGCCGCGACGCGGCCTGCAGGTTGAACGCCTCCAGGCTGCTGCGGTTGGCCTCCAGCGACGCGCGCTCCAGCGCGAACGACGAGCGCCGCGACTGCGTGGTGCTCGTGCGCCGCGAGCCGCCGCCGCCCGACGAGCGGCCGCTCTCGGCGCTGCGGCGCGCGGCGGCGCGCGCTGCAAAACCGAACTCGTCGTCGGAGCCCTCGTCCGCGGCCTGGAAGCTGCGGCGGTCGGTGGCCATGCGCTGCAGCGCGTCCGCGTGCGCTCCTGCACGCCCACGCTCGCACCGTGAGCCGCCACCACGCAGCGCCTCGCCGCGCCCACACAACCAATGGGTTGCAACCACCCACCGCCTATGCGCAGCAGCACAAACACGGCACCCTCCTGGCGCCTGTGACCACGCTGGACAACCTGAGCATGCCCGCAGCGCGCCTGAGCACGCGCTTGCGGCGCCCTGCAGCGGCGCGGAGCTGCTCGTGCTCAGGGACGCGCGGCCGCTGGACGCGGCGCGCGGCGCGTCTGCGCCCCAGAAGCCGCGGCCGCCGTGCCCTCCCGTGCCACTCTGCGGTGGCGCGCCGGCGTATGCGGAGTCGTCGGAGCGCTGCGCGCCGCGCAGGTCTGGGAGTCAGGAGATCAGACGCGATGCGGGCCTGTGCGCGGGGCGCGTGCCGCGACCTGCTCAGAGGCGCTCTGCGCTGCGCCACGCCAGCACGCGCCTGACCGCCGTGTGCGCGTGACTGCCAGCTTGGAGCGGGCAAGCAGACTGCAGGGCTAGCCAAGGGGTGCCAGCTCTGCACGCCACAGCCACGCGACACGTGAAGGTTTGCAAGCCGCTCAGGAGCTGCCGCCCAGCGATGTTCCCTGAGGGACTTGGTGCAGTGAGGCTCCGAGCGGACGCTGACCACCCGCGCTGCCTCACCCCGTGCTCGTCCACTGCGGCGGCGGGTTGAGCAGCGCGTGCGCGCCTTGTGCGTGCCCAGCTTCATGTTGTCCACAGAGTCCGCCAGGCTGCGGACGTCCATGGATGGCCGCCCGCGCGACGTTGCGCCGCTGCGGCCAGACTCCTGGCTCATGCGCCCGCCGCCGCCCCCAAACTCGCCGCTGTCCGCGTCCGCGAGCTTCAAGCCGCCGGCTATCCCGCCCCAGGCGGCGCCCTGCTGCGCCTGCTGGCCACCCACGCCGGTCGCCTCGTCCGCAAGGTGGATGTCCTTTCCGTGCGCCGCCCCCGCGCCGCTCTGGGAGCTGCCCCCCCAGAAGCCCAGCAGTGCCTTCATAGCATCGTCCGTTCGCTCGCGCCGCTCTGCGAACACAGCCAGCGGCTACTATGAGCCACGCGCTTCCCGGCGCGCCACGCGCTGCACCACCGCCACACCCTCGCGGGGCGGACGCGTCCAGGCTGCTAGCATGCAGCATACAGCAGCAAGAACAAGCAGCAGCACCTGACGTGCCTGGCTGGGCACTGCCTAGACAAAGCACGCCAGTAGTGGAGATATTAAGTTGGTGACAGTGCAAGGCCGTCCCTGAATCCGTGCCGGGGCCTGTCCCGGCAGCTGAAAACGCCCGGCAGCGCACCCGGGAAGGTGGACGGTGTTGCGCGTGGCGGCCTGGGAGTCGAACAGCCCAGCTATCGTCCTCTCGTCTTCCGCGGGTCTCTTGTGCTTGGAGGTCTACAAATGTGCTTGCCACGCTGCGGCGATCGCGCTAGGTGGGGAGGTGACCGCTTTTCCGACGCAGGACAATCTCTCTCTGACAGAGCAGCCAAGTTAGGCCAGCCGCGCTTTGCCAAGCCTTTTTTTTTTTTTTTTTTTTTGGTCCATCTGCTCAGCAGTGCAAGTGAACAGGACTAGACACAGGACGGGACTACCAGTAAAGTGTGCGCGGTATGGGGCATCAAACTGTGTACAAGTAACAGGTCAGAGTGAATGCGGGTGAAACGCGGTGATGGTGCATGTGCGCCTTTCGTCACCCCCCCTTCTCCCCCCTTTCCCTTGGGGGCCGGCGGCAAGGCGTGCGCCCTCCGCAGTACACAGCGCAAGCACCGGAGGGTCGCCCTCAACCCCGCAAAGAATATGCAGGGCGCATATGCGGTTGCCTCGGCCTGTGCGCCAGGCAGGTTGCAGACACTCTGGTGGCTCCCACAGTGGAACTGCGACAGTGCTCCAGGGCTGCCAGCCGTGCCCGGACATCCACGCTCGGCCGCACTGATTTCAAACACACCTAGGACAGACCGGCCCGCGCGGCTGCGGCGCGGGACGCCCCGGGCCCCGGATGCTGCGGGCCGCCGCGGGCAGGAGCAGGCCGCCCAGCGCGGCGCTGGTCGCCGCTGTGCTGCTCAACCTGGGCTTCCTGTTTGTGCTCGCGCTGCAGGCGCGCGCGCAGTGGCTCCCGGGCGACCGGGCGGCGGGCGGGCACGAGGACGGCGGCGCGCTGGCGCAGCAGCGCCTGGGCTGCGCCTGGCGGCCGGGCGGCTGCCAAGGCAGCAGGAGGCTGCTGCGCGCCGTGTGAGCGGGGCGCTGGCCTAGGCACAGCCGTGGGGGACGCCGCTGGGCGGCGCCGCGGAGGCACGGACAGGCTAGCAGCGTGCAGCTGCTGCTCGCCCGCGCGGTTAGGCAGGCTCGCCTTGGAGGCGCGGCGCACGGCCCTGAGCAAGCGCTGCAGCAGGGCTGCCGCGCACCGCCAGGCAGGCTGGAGGCACTGGCCACATGAAGGCACGCCGAGCTCCCTTGGCAGCTCTGGTCACTGCGCTCCCTACAAATGAAGTGTGCAGAAGACTGAGCCACGTTCACGGGTCAGGCGTATGCTGGTGCAAGTTGTGGTGACGGACGTGAGTGCTTGCTGTGCTGCGCTGTGTACCTCAGCATGGAGTGCTGGTAGCAATGCCAGGCCACTGCTTTCCCTGTTACGCAATAAACGCCTGTTTCAACATCCTGCTTACAGAGCGGAACTGTCAGGTAGTCCCCAACGAGATGCAGACCTACCAGACACAGTCCTCTGGAACCTTACTTACCAGCCACCCTCCTGCATGCAAGCACCAGCCAAGGGCCCCTCTCTGCGCGATCCATCAGCGCCACCAAATGCTCACTTTCTTGTTTCCGCGCCAAGCCCACCAGTAAGCCCACCAGCGACGGCACGAGGCTAGCCACCCTGCCTATGGGCCGATCGCCGCCCTCCATCGAGCCTCGCTCCCGTCCAACAAGACCATGGCACGCGACAGCAAGCCTCCCCACACCCCTGACACATACATACAGCCCACTGCCCTAGATTCTCACATAAGCACACGCCATACTGCGCACAGGCAGACCTTCACACCCAGCCGGGCCCTGATCGGGCCATGGCGACAGGCGGCCGTGTGCGAGGACAGGCCGCCCAGCATTTGGCCTCGCGCACGAGTCTTGTATCGGGCTCTACACGCACTCCGCATCCATTGCGGCCATCCCGCGCCACCCGCAACGCGTCATGGACGCCCGGTGCTGCCTGGGCGTGCCACCTGTGGCCGGGCAGCAGACGCACGGCCTTGTCAGCCGCGGCGCTCGCTCCAGACCAAACTTCTCCATGTGCGCCGCCCCTGCAAAGCACCAGCGGAGGCGATCCTGCGGCAGGCTGCGCACACGCCGCGCCCCGCGTCACGCCATGGACGCAGGCCGCTCCCACTGCGTCGCGCCGGTGGCCACGCAGTGGAAGTAGGACCGGCCGTCGGGCGCGCGGTGCTCGCTCCAGGCCGGGCCGGCGCTTGCCGGCGCCTGGGCATACTGCTGAGCGCCGTACGGGTTGGGGTCTGGCTGAGGGTTTGCCGCGTAGCCTGGCGCCGGCGCCGCCTGCGCGGCCGCCGGCGCCGCGTAATAGGTTGCCTGACGCTCCGGCGCGGGCGCATGCCCGTACTGCGCAGCCGCCTGCGCAGGCGCGGACGCCGCCGCATACTCCGCTGCCCCGCCGTCGTGCCGCGCGTAGGCATAGGCATAGTCTGCCTGCGGCTGCGGCTGCGGCTGCCCCGCGTGCTGCGCCTGCGCGGCCTGCGGCTGCGCCTGGTGCACCTGCTGCTGCAGCAGGCCCGGCGTGCTCCCGCCGCCGGCGCCGCCCGCGCCGCCGCCGCCATAGCCGCCCCCCAGCCCCGCCGCGCCAAACTCCCCTGGGCCGCCCGCGCCGGGACCATAGCCGGCCCCGGGCAGCCCACCATACGGGCCGGCATGCGGCTGCCCGCCCGCGGCGTACGCGGGCTCGGCGGCGTACAGCCCCGGATTGCCGGGGTAGGCGGCGTCGCCCGGGTGCCGAAACTCCGGGGCGCCGTACGCGGGCGGGCGGCCGAGCCCGTTGTCGCCCTGGTGCCTGTAGCCGCCATCGCTGAACGCGGCGCCGTATGCGCTGTGCTGCCCCGGGGAGGGCGCCAGCACGGGGTACGACGGGTAGTCCACCTGCGCGCGCTGCGCCCGGAGTTGCAGCCACGGCCGCGCGCGCGCCGCACCGCCGGCGCGCTGCCGCCCTGATCGGCTGCCGCGTGGTGGCCGCACGAGAAGCAGGCGCACGGCTTGGCTGCCAGCCACCCACCACAGCCGCAGGCAGGTCGACGAGGCACTATGTGATATGGAGGAGGCCAGGTGGAGCAGCAGGCTCTTGGTGGGGTCACCTTGCCGCAGGTGGCATTTGGGCAACAGACAGACAGCCACCAGAGCGAGGTCGCAGACGCTCATTGTCCGCGCCCCACCTTGACAAAGGAGTCCGTGTACGGCGCGCCGCCGGAGCCGCCGCGGCCGCCGCCGCCCACCACGCCCGCGATGCCTGCGATGCCTGCGGGCAGGCAGCGCTGGCATCAGCTCCCACGCTGCATACCAGCCAAGCCAAGACAGTGCCGCATGGGTGAATGCCAGACCGAGCCGGCGCACGCTGCCTCACTTGCGAGCCAAAGTGCTGCATGCGTGCTCCATCACTCTGCACGCTTGAGCAGAGTCGGGTAGCATTGTCGAGTGAAGAAGTGCACGGCTAGGCAGTGGGTGCTCACTTGTGGACACAAGCCTGTCAGCCCTGACGGCCGGGAAAGGCATGGCGGGCGCACCAGCAATGCCATCATATCCTCCACCGCTGCGGCCAGGCCTGGCGGGATCTGCCGCGCCGCTGCCATACCCAGACCCTCCGCCATACCCTGATCCTCCGCCACCGCCCCCGCCGCCGCCGCCATTGCCTTCATACCCCATTATCTTCACCATGGGGTTGCGCTCGCGGCTGCCGCCGCCGCCGCCTCCGCCGCCGCCGCTGCCGCCGCCGCCGCCGCCGCCGCCCCCCACGCCCGACACAGAGGTATAGCTCTTCTCAAGCTGCTGCGCCCACTCGGTGGGCGCGCGCTCGGGCGCGGCGGGCTCGTCATCAAAGCCGGCCACCTGCACAGTCGCAGGCGCCGCGGTGAGCTCGCGGCAACCCAGCCTGCTTGGGTTCGCGTTCAGCGCCGCGCCCGCTCACGCGCACCGCGGTCTCACGGCTTCACACGCTTCACGAGCACACTGACAACCAGCAGCGTAGGTACACTGTGGATACAGCCGCACTGGACGCCGTGGAGGGCGGCAGGGACGCGGGGCGAGCGCCTGCTTGACGATGCGGGCGACGGCGCCCTCCAGCGCGGAGAACCACTCCACCTGCTCGGTCTCGCTGTCCGCGATGTAGCACACGCGCCCGCCCGCGGTCGTCAGCTTCACCGACGTGTTTTTGCCTGTCACGTCGCGCGCGTCCGACACGTCCGTCACCTGCGCAGCGGCCGCCCGCGGTCGCGCCATGGCCTTCCCGGCAGCCTGCTGCCGCCGTGCCAATGCCGCAGCAGGGATTCTCACACCAGGATGGGGAAGGGTCCACTGCTGCCGCGGCACCTGGCCTGCAGTGGCAACACATCGCACAGGTGCACCCTTTGCATGGGAGCACCCGTTACAGAGGAGGGACGGTGATTGCTTCTGAGCTTGGCGCTCACACCAGCGCCCGCGCGGCGGGCCGGGCCAGCCGGGACGGGGCCGTCTGCGCACTGACAGCAACATGCCCCGCTGCGTAGCGAGGCGGCACCGCACTCGCCGCGCCCTGCGCCGCGACAGGGGCCGCGCCCTGCGCCGCGACAGGGGCCGCGCCCTGCGCCGCGACAGGGGCCGCGCCCCACGCCGCGACAGGGGCAGCGCCCTGCGCCGCGACAGGGGCCGCGCCCTGCGCCGCGACGGGGGCCGCGCCCCGCGCCGCGACAGGGGCCGCGCCGCACACAGGCCGCGCGCGCGCCTTGGACAGGTCCACCACGCCGCGCGGCTTGGACGCGGGCGCGACGTCCGCGCTGCCGAAGCGGAAGAGGAAGCCGTCCTTGAGCACGAAATAGCGCCGGCGCCAGGTGCGCAGGTGGTCGCCCTGCGACTGCAGCCAGCCCTCCTTCTCCGGCTCGGCCCAGAACTCCACCTCGTCCGCGGTCGGCAGCTGCGCGGCGCCGCCCGCGCGTCAGCCGCCTGGCCCGCGCACCAGCCGCCCGGCAATGGCCCAGCGTGCTCCCAGAGGCTGCCGCAGGCCCGACGCTCTCGGCGTGCGCCCAGGCGGGCGCCCTGCCGGCGGCCGCGAGCCTCGCGCGGGCGCGGCAGCCGGGGCAGCAAAGTCCTCCTGTGAGACCGGCCGACCGGCCTTCGCACCAGCAACGCCCTGCAGCCTGCCGACAGCAGAGGAGAGGCAGGCAGGGTCTGCTCCCTGAACAGCCACGCGCCAGCGCTGCCGCCCTGCAACAGGCGGGCGAGGTGGTGCGAGCGGCAGCCGCGGGCCAGCGAGGCTGCTCGTGTAGCAGGCAGCGCACCGACGCCTTTTTGCGCGCGCCGCCAGTGAGCAGCGCATTGAGCGAGCTGGCGGCCTGCCGGCTCTCGCCGGACTTCTCCCCGCTCTGCAGCAGCTCCACCATCCTGGCGCAGCCCCAAGCGGGACACGTCTCAACGCAGCCGCAAGAGGCGCGGCAGGCGTCCCCAGTCTGTGCGCGGCAAGCCGGACGGCTCGGCCGCGCAGGGCGCTGCAGCTGGCATGTCCGGGGCATGCCAGCACGGAAGCCCAGGGGTGCGAGCGCGGCACAGGCCGCACAGGGGCAGCTCAGCGGCGCTCGCGGGGCTTGCAAGAGCGGGCACCGGTGGCGCGCACTGCATGCAGGAGCACGTCAGCGTGTCCAGCACGGTGCGGATGGTGGTGTCGTCCGCCTGCAGCGTCACCGTGCGCTCCTCCACATCGACCGGCGTCTTGGTATACAGCACCAGGCTGGTGCCGCGCAGCGCCCAGCGGCTGATGTGGTTGAGCGGGTACTTGCGCAGCGCGCGCTTGCCGTCCGGGCTGAGCACGAACAGGCCGTCCAGGCCGACCGCGACCGTCACGCGCTCGGGTGGGCCGTCCTCGGGCAGCAGGCTCACGCTGAAGCGCGCAGCCTCGGCCTTCTCGAAGCCTGCCATTGCCGGCGCGCGCTGCTGGAAGCTTGCCTAGGCGACAGAAGAAGGAGGATAGAGTCGACCCGAGCAGACGGCCTGTCAAAGGCTGCATCCAGAAGGCTTGGCCAAGGGGCCCAGGACCTGGGGAGACCCCGGGCAGCGGAAGCTGTGTGCTCTGCACACCCTCTAGACTACAATCTCAGCTTGATTTCGTTAGCGAGCTGGGGCAAAAGACTGCGCCACAGTGAGGCCTGAGGCAGTGGTAGCTGCAGCTGGTCCCTGGCGTGTGCTCAGCCACCATATTCTGTGCCTGCTCTTGCGTGCTCGCGGCGTGCGTGTATGAAGCTCGCCGCCTGCCTAGACGCGGGCTTGCTGGTGACGTGAGCTCTAGGGGCGTGAGCGCCTACCGGGCACGTGCCGCGCAAGCGCCGCAGAGCGCTCCGCAGCGAGCGCCATGAGCTGGTGGCAGCGGCCGCAGCCGGCCGCAAGCGAGGCCGAGCTGCAGGCGCTTGTGTCGACGAGCGGCCGAGATGACATACCGACCAGCGCGACCAAGGCAGCGGTGCGCTCCCAAGTCGCTTCGCTTGTGCTGCACGCCGCGCTGAGCGAGTGTCCTGTCCGCTCTGACATAGAAATGCGAAGCGCGAGGACCGCGCGGGGCGCCAGGCGACGAGCCCTGCGCAGGCCTGATGCGCAGTCGCCCGGTCACTGCCCGTTGAATCTGTGAGATTGCTTTGCGTCTCAGCGTGGTGCTCCGGCGCGTGCAGATATCCGTCAAGGGCATGCACTGCTCCGCGTGCTCGTCGGCGGTGGAGAGCGCGCTGGCCGCGCTGCCGGGCGTGCAGCACGCCAGTGTGGCGCTGCTGACCAACAGCGCCGAGGTGCGCGCGGCGCTGTTGTGTCCACGGGCTTTCAGGGGCCAAGGCACAGCAGGTGGAGGCTGCGATGCGCCTGTGTGACGAGGAGGCAGGATGCGGTAGAAGCTGGGATGTGTTGTACCTGGAGCACTTGTCAGGAGGCTGCATCAGCAGCTGCAAGCACCACTGAGGAAGCGTCAAGGATGGTTCCTGGGACCCGCGACCGTCCCCAGTTGTTTTTATGGGATGCTGTATTTCCTGTGTGCCTTTCAGCGGGCTTGCGCAGCGGGGCCCGGCCTGATAGCAAGGGAAGCAGGAGTGAGCAGCAGGAGGGGCGGGCCAGAGCGTTTGTGCACTGTTGCACAGGTTGTCTTTGACGCCGACGCGGCGACCGTGAGCGAGTTGCTGAAGGCGGTGTCAGACTGCGGCTTCGAGGCAGAGCTCCTGCACAAGTCTGCGGCGGAGGCGCCGAGCGATGAGGTGACCAGCCCTGCTCCCGCACGCTGGGAGCTCGCGGTGGTGGGAGCTCACGGTGAGGCCTATGCTAGTGCCGATGAGGTGTCAGGCACTCTGCACCTGCTTTGTTAACAGGCCTGGACGACTTTGGAAGCGCAAACAACCCGCTGGACGCCCCTTCAAACCTGCTCGTGTGCAGGTTGTGAAGCAGACGAGTGGCGACTTGATCGCCTGTGCAAACGTAAGGCTGGCCACAGCCTTGCACTTCGCGCCAGCAGGTGACAGGAACGGCGAGTGCCACGCGAAGGCGCTGCGGCGCCCGGCGCGCAGGCGGTGAAGCTGCAGGTGACGGGCATGCACTGCTCGGCGTGCTCGTCGGCGGTGGAGCGCGCGCTGGGCGCGCTGCCGGGCGTGCGCTCGGCGGCCGTGTCGCTGACGATGCAGCAGGCGGACGTCGTGCGCGCGCCCGGGGGCGCCAGCGAGGTGCGCGCCTCCGCAGGGGCTGCGGCTCAAGCGTACGATCAAGCTGGAGGCTGTAGCGTGGTGCTGAACTTGACATTCACACCGCTGTGCGACAAGGCGCCAGTATACTCGCAGCGCCGCTGGGCTGCACTGTGCGGATCGGTGGCGCTGGTGCAGCCGGCGTGGGCGCGCGCGCCCCTGAGGGCCGCCAGCGACGCGCGGGCCTGGGGCAGGGGCCCGGCCAGTGGCTTGTAAGCCTCGTCGCCAATGCACAGTGTCGGTGCATGGCCAGTGCGGCCGGCCTCAAGCCGGACGGTCCTCACCATGCATCGCGGCCCTGCACCGCCTGCCTGTGGCAGGACTGTGCCGCAAGGCTGCGACGCGCCCCGCAGGCGGCGCTGGTGGCGGCGGTGGAGGCGACCGGGTTCGAGGCGCGTGTGCTGTCGTCGGGCGCGCTCGGCGGCGCCGCGGCCGCCGCGGCGGACACGGCAGCGCTGCGCGTGCGCGGCATGACGTGCGCGGCGTGCTCGGCAGCCGTGGAGCGCGCCTGCTTGGGCGTGCCGGGCGTGCGCAGCGCCGCGGTCAGCCTGCTGGCCGGGCGCGCCGAGGTGGCCTTCGACCCGGACCGCACGGGGCCGCGCCACCTGCTGGCGGCCGTGGAGGCCGCCCGCTTCGAGGCCGCGCTGGCCGACAGCGACCGGTGCGCGCCGCGGGCGCCGGGCGCCTGCGCGCAAGCAGTACGTTAGCCTGCGTATCCTGCTCTTGCCTTGTTAGCAGCATTGGCGTGCTGCTGCCGGGGCGCGCACCTGCATGCTCCTGTGCCGTGCAACGCTGTGGGAACCAGAGTGTGTGAGAAGGGGGGGAGGGTGGGAGGAGCTGCCCCCCCCTGAGCCCAGCTTCATGCCCCGGGACCCTGCGCGGCGCAGCGCGCGCGGCGAGGACGAGCGGCGCGAGGAGCTGGCGCGCTGGCGGCGGCTGCTGCTGTGGAGCGCGGGCCTGACGCTGCCGGTGTTCCTGACAGCCATGGTGCTGCCGCTGCTGCCCGCCTGCCGCCCGCTGCTCAAGGCGCAGGTGCGCCGCGCGCGCCGTGCCCCTCCATCTGCATGCCCCAAGGCGCCTGCAGGTGGAGTGACAGTGGCTGGATAGCAACTCGTGCGTCCGGGCTCTGTCGGTTGTCAGTGCCTTGCCTCGGATGTCGTTATGTTTCTTTTTGTGTGTGCGGCGTGACGGTGGAGTGTGTTTCAGGCATACGTGTCCAGTGCCGCTCTGCGCCAAGTCGTGCGCGGCGTGCCCGGCCAGGCAGGCAGGCCGCCGCGCGCGCGCCGCGCCCTGAGGCGCCGCGCCGCGCGCAGGTGCTGGGCTTCCCGGCCGAGGAGCTGGTCAAGTGGGCGTTCACGACGCCCGTGCAGTTTGTCATCGGCGGGCGCTTCCACGTCGGCGCGTGGAAGGCGCTGCGCAGCGGCCGGTGCGCGGCCCGCCGACCAGTGAGGGGCGGGCGTGACGGGTGGCTAAACGGCAGAGAGGATGCGGGCAGCCGGGCAGCAGCCAGGTACTATGTGCACCGCGCGTGTGACAGCCATCTGGTGGCAGTGAAGGCGCCCACGGCAGCCTGCACAGCACCTGCCAGTGGACACTGACGATGGGCACCACGCTGCGTGCGACCGCGCATGCCAAGCGCTGCGTGATCTGCCTGGCTGGGTGCCGCCGCCGGCTGAGACTGTCGTTGTCAACTGACCGCAGGGCCAACATGGACGTGCTGGTCTCGCTGGGCACCAACGCGTCGTACGCCTACTCCATCATCTCCATCCTGCACCACCACCTGCGCAGCCATCATGTCACCGGCGCCTACCGCCCCACCGACTTCTTTGAGACGGCGGCCATGCTGGCGCGGCCCGCAGGGCTTTTCGGGGAAGGCCGGGGCAGCGCTGTCCGCATGTCGCCGGCTGCATTGTTTGCTGTCCATGGCAAGACCTGTTTGGCAGGTCCATGATCTGGCGGCTGCTTCTGGGCGCGGCCCCTGTCAGCGCTGGTAGGGAGTGCTGGTAGAGAGGAGCACCGGCGCGGCGTCTGCGCTGTGTACTTGCAGCGGCAGAGCCTGCAGACCCATAGGGTAGGGTTAGGCATGACGCCGCCTGATGGCGCCGCGCCGCGCAGGTGACCTTCATCCTGCTGGGCAAGTACCTGGAGGCGAGCGCCAAGGGGCGCACGAGCGCGGCGATCCAGGCGCTGCTGACGCTCGCGCCGCCCACCGCGCTGCTGCTGGAGGGCGGCGACGCGGACGCGCCGGACGTGCCGGCCGGCAAGGGCGCGGACGCGGCCGCGCCGGCCACCGAGCGCGAGGTGCCCACCGCGCTCATCCACCGCGGCGACCGCCTGAAGGTGCGGCAGGCCTTCCACCACAACATGGCTGGTCAGCAACCTGCAGTTGAATTGAAGAGCGTGAGCGGTCGTGACTTGGAGCGCTGTCCTTGGCAGGCTTTGATGTACGTGTGGAGCGGCGCTGTGTGCCGGTGTGGGTCTGATGTTCATAAGCAGTGTCCCGCCGTTCGCACATGCTGATAGAGTGCCATTGATAGGGTGAGCATGGGGTAGCTGTGCCAGCTGAATGTCCGCGCGCGGGCAGGTGCTGCCGGGCGCGCGGCTGCCGGTGGACGGCGAGGTGCTGGCGGGGCAGTCGCACGCGGACGAGGCCATGCTGACTGGCGAGGCGGCGCCCGTGCCCAAGCGCCCCGGCGCCGCCGTCATCGGCGGCACGATCAACCTGGGCGGCACGCTCGTGGTGCGCGCCGCGGCGCCCCCCACGCGCACGCCCTGCATCCCACCGCCGCGCAGCTTGCACCGTGCTAGGCCGAGGCTAGGGCCCGCTGCATCAGCGGCGGCCGCCGCAAGCAAGGCCCGGCATCGGCGTGAGATGATGTGAGCATGCTCCCTGTGACGCAGGCGCTCTCGCCCATGCGCGCAGCCGCGCAGCGCTGGCGCCCGGTGCTGTGCCGTGGGGCTGAGAGCGCGGGTGCGCGGCGCAGGTGCGCGCGACGCGCGTGGGCAAGGACACCGCGCTGGCGCAGATCGTGGCGCTGGTCGAGGCGGCGCAGATGAGCAAGGCGCCCATCCAGGCGTTCGCGGACTACGTGTCGTCCGTGTTTGTGCCGGTCGTTGTGGCGCTGGCCGCGCTCACCTGGCTCTTCTGGCGCGCCGGCCCGCCGCGCGCCCAACCTGCGCCCTGCATGCTCCACATATTTGACACTGTACTGTGATGGGGTCAACTGGACAGTGTCGAGCGCTCGCCTGCCACACCGTTGGTGTTGCAGGCGCCGCACTGGTGACCTTGCGCAGGTGCCACCTTATACTGGGGGCTGCGGCCTCTGCGCGCTTGCGTGAGGGCCGCTATACGCATGCTCTGCGTCATCATGCCAAGCAGCATGCTATCGACGCTTACAGGCGGCGGCTGAGCCGCAGCGCAGGAGGCCCACCGTGCGTGCACGCGCGGGCGCGCAGGTACATCGCCGGCAGCCGCCACTGGTACCCCGCGGACTGGCTGCCGGAGGGCCACAACGCTTTCCTGTTTGCGCTGCTGTTCGGCATCGCTGTGCTTGTCATCGCCTGCCCGTGCGCGCTGGGCTTGGCCACGCCGACGGCCGTCATGGTCGGCACCGGCGTCGCCGCCTCGCACGGCATCCTTATCAAGGCGCGTGCGCCTGCGGAGTTAGCTGTAGGTTTCAGGGTTACGGCAGGGCGGATACTCTGGTTACACTGCGCTTATACGGCTGTGCTGCGGCCCGCAACGGCGGCCGAGCGCACCACGAGCGCTGCGGCGCGGAGGCGCGCCGGCGCTCGTGGCCCCGCTGACGGCGCGGGCGGCGCGGCGCGGCAGGGCGCGGACGCGCTGGAGCGCGCGCACCGCATCCGCACCGTCGTCTTTGACAAGACGGGCACGCTCACGCTGGGGCGGCCGGCCGTTGCGGACTTTCGCGTGTTTGCTGAGGCGCGCGCGCGCCCTGCGCAAGCACCCGCTCTTTCACTCATTCTAGTCGTCAGAGCGTACATGGGATATCAGTGCCTGTCAGTTAGTGCGGCAGCCGTCTCTCATGCAGGATGATGCGGCACTGTCAGCCGGGGTGCGGCAAATCAGAGCCAGGGCAGGTAGCAGGGCACAGAGGCGCGTTTTGACACTTGGTCCAAAACAGAAAGCGGCGCCGCGCAGGTCAGCATCGAGGAGGTGGCCGCGCTGGCCGCCGCGCTCGAGGCCAACAGCGAGCACCCGCTCGCGTCGGCCATCCTGGCGTTCGCGGCGGCGCGCCTGGGCGCAGCCGGGCGGCTGCCGGGGGGCGCGGGTGCTGTGGCCGCGCCCGATCCGGCGCGCGGCAAGGGCGGCGGCGGCGTGGCGCGCCGCGTGGACTGGGTGCGGCCGGCGCAGGACGTGGAGGTGGAGCCAGGCGCGTGCCCTAAACCTACCCGTTTGACCCCACATGAGCTGGGTGGGGTCAGGTCGCTGCGGGCCGGGGTGGCAGGCTAGCAGGCTGCATGGCACTGGTCCGGCAGGGAGCGGTGCGGTCTGTGCTCAAGCCTGGGAGCTCCGTCTGGTCTCTGATTTGCTTCCTCAGCAGAGGGCTGCTGGGCCCCACTCTTTCTTATCATGGTCATCAATGCCTGAAGGTGTGCGCAGGAAAAGGCATTCGCGGCTGGGTGGCGCCCGGCGAGGCCGCTGCTGCGGCGGCCGCGTACCCCGCACCCGCCAAGGCCGGGTCACCGCCGGCGGCGCCGCTCATGAGCCACGTGGGCCGTGCGCCGGCCGCGGCGCGGCGGGCGCCCGCGGCCGCGCGGGGCGGCGGGAAGGCTGCGGGCGCGCTGCCGGAGGTCAAGGTGGTCGTCGGCAACAAGCAGATGCTGGCGCTGGAGGACATCGGGGTGCCGCAGGCAGCTGATGACTGGATGCGCGAGCGCGAGGTCCGCCTTCGCAGGGGGGACAGTTATTATTGTGTTTTTTTCTCGCCCATTGCGCAAATAGGCGCAAGTAGGGACTTGCGCGGTGTACCATGGAAGGGCTCCTGACAACTGATGCACAGAAAGCCGATAAGACTTGTTGCAGGATGCAGGTCGGGGCGCCGACATGCGTGTTGTGTCGCGCGGCGCGCAGGCGGACTGCTGCACGTGCGTCATGGTGGCGGTGGGCGGCCGCGTGGCGGCCGCGCTGGCGATCTCCGACCCGCTGAAGCCGGAGGCGCGCGGCGTCGTGGCCGCGCTCGCGCGGCGCGGCCTGGCGGTGCACCTGGTCACCGGCGATAACTGGCGCGCGCCGCCCCAATCTGTACCATCTTTGTATGGCGAACAGCTATGGCATCCTATTTGGAGAGGCGTGTAAGGATCAGACACTCTGTATGACACTCTTGCCTAACAAGCATTTGCCAGTCTGCCTGTTGTCCCTGGGCGTCAGCTTGCCTGCCTTAGAACAGAGCTAGTTTGGTGACTTATGGCGTAAATGTGCAAGCGTCGTCTGACTGCAATCGAAGGGCTGCACACACTGTGGGCTGTGTTTAATGCAGTAAGAGCAGGGTTTCATCAAAACTTGTGTTAAGGGGGATTCGGGCGGATTCGGTGGGGAGCGAGGGGGCGCGCCGCGTGTGCAGAGGCCAATAGTGGTGTTGCGCGCAGGCGGACAGCGCGCGCGGTAGCCTCGCAGCTGGCCATCATCAACGTGTGTGCGGAGTGCCTGCCCAGCAACAAGGCCGCGAAGATCAAGGTGCGCAGCCGGCGAAGCAGTCCGCGTCGTGGCTCAGGGCGCGTGCGCAGGGCGAGGCCGCACCTTGTATGTGCTTCAAAAGGTGCGCGGGACGCTCCAGGCCGTGTGCTGCTCTGGGCCAGTAACTGTGTCACCGGGAGCCAGTGAGCGTGTTTACTAGAAGTCCAAGGCCTGCTCCGGGCCCTGATGCGTGGGGCGCTGCCGCGCAGGAGCTGCAGGGCGCCGGGCGCAAGGTGGTGGCCATGGTTGGCGACGGCGTGAACGACTCGCCCGCGCTCGCGGCCGCGGACGTCGGCATGGCCGTCGGCTCCGGCACCGATATCGCAATTGAGGCCGCCGACTACGTGCTCATGCGTGACGACCTGGAGGTGCGCATGCGCCCGAGCGCGCGGTCATGCGGTCGGGCTCTAGGAGTCCAAATTTCAGGGTTTCTGACATAGCGATAGGTCTACTGTGACTGTGTCGCCATACTTGCATAGCCGACGGCAGCGGCGGGCAATTGTTTGCTGGCAGTCTGCGCTTTGCATTGCGCAGGCCACTGTCGTTTATGAGCACGGCTGAGCACAGACAGCAGCAGAGAGCTGGGCATTGCGCACAGTGTACGATGCGCAGTCGCTGAGCGTGCCGCGCGGGTGCGCCCTGGCAGGACGTGCTCGTTGCGATCGACCTGTCGCGCAAGACATTCGACCGCATCCGGCTCAACTACTTCTACGCGATGGCGTACAACGTGGTCATGATCCCGTTTGCCGCCGGCATCTTTTTCCCCTGCACGCACATGCAGGCGCGCGGCGCGCCCGCCGCGCCTTCCGCGCACACCGCGCACACCGCGCCCGCGTAACCCATGCATGATGTGTTGCCGCGCAGCGCAGAGTCGATGCATGCCTCTGCTTGTCCAGGCCTCGTGCTGCGGTGTCTCGGGTTGGCCGGACCTGATGGAAATGGCGCGCGCAGGTGCCGCCCTGGGCCGCCGGCGCGGCCATGGCGTTCAGCTCGGTCAGCGTGGTGTGCTCCTCGCTGCTGCTGCGCGGCTACCGCCGCCCGCCGCGCGTGCTGCGCGACGTGACCGTGGACGTGAAGCCTGTCTAGGCGCGCGCTATGCTGCTGGGAGTGTTGCTGTCCGCCGTCGCCAAGTGTGCCGTGTGCTCGTGGGGAAAAGCAGGTGAGGTAGGGCGAGGGCTGTTTGCATGCGCAGACATGCATCGTCTGCTGACTGCGTGCATGCCGCATAGACCTGGTGCTGCATGCAGTGTGCCGCGCCCGGCTAGCTATTTGAGGGTATGAAGCCAGGGAGGCGCGATGATGGTTCAAGTTTATAAATGCCATGCCAGGCTGCACAAGCACCGAAACTGTGCGGTCTGGTAAGTGAGCACCGTGCTGGGGCTGCTAGCTAGGAATATGAAAACAAGCAGGCCCGTTGTGAGACCTGCAAATAACAAGGCGATGTGTTCACTGAACTGCGGAAGCGCCTTGCCTGCTGTCCATCAAGCTACATGGTCTGTGATTGTGCGAAGGACGTGTTACATATGTGCGTGTGCTTAATTTGGTTGTTTGCTGCATGCGGCAGCTCTTGTTGCCGGTGAGCTAGTGGTGTTGTGTGACTGCACTCACACTGCCAACACGGAGTGTAGTCGCAGTATGTGTGACCCAAGCGCTGTCAGTAAGACGTCGTGCTGACCGTTCTTCCTGTCTTTTGCCACATCTCTAACTGACTCAAACAAGTGGTCTTGCAGAAGCAGAGCAGCCCAGTGTAATTGCAATGCGGTAGCAGCATTTGTTGACCCACGCTCACACTATGTGGACAACGCTGCTGTCGATGATGTGTTGTATGAAAACCGGCATTGGCAGATGCTTTCTCAGATAACACTTTCTTGCACCGCTACCTTGCGGGCGGACAAGCAACGCAAAAAACTAGTAAAACCACACACACAGAGCTGAAAATTGCAACATAACTGGTAATGTACATAACAGTTTGTTTGTGTCCTCAAAAACAAGGTCACACACATGCAGCCTAAAAGGCTGGGTTCCTGGCTGTTTGACTGTCAGGCGCTGCTGTGCAGCGGACGAGCGCCAACACACTGAAACTCATGCGCCGACTTAACCGCCCAAAAACACTTACCTCAACCAGCCCCTCTGCCAAGCCCAAGGCATCACCAATCTTGTCCGCAGGGGCGAGCGCGTGCCCAGCACGCGCCAGCCGGCATTACACTCGCATCTGAAAAGCTCTGCCAGCCGCGCATTGCAGGCAAAGTGCGCCCTGAGAGCCACCCCAGGTTGCACTGCAGGCACGCACAACCTCGGCATTGCCGGCCCTGCAAGGGCACAAGGGCAGCCCAGAGCTGCGCTGGCAGGCCCCTCACGAGGATGCGCGCGCCTCAGAGGTGTACTTGCGTGCTACCCCGTTGCTGCCAGACGCCACAGCATCCGCAGCAGCAGCCCCATCAAATGCGAAACGGCACTCACCCGGCCCTTGTTCCCCGCGCCGCCGACCTCACACGAGCCTGCTCGAGTGCAGCCGCGCCGCACACGCGCAGGCGCCCGGTCACAGGCGGCCGCCTGCCGCGCGCTGCGCTCACACGAAGGGGTTCTCGAGGTCGGCCTCCGGCTCGGCGTCCTCCAGGATGGAGAACTCGAGGAAATGGTTGGGCCGGTGCGCCTCGTGGTAGAACTCCTTGGGGTTGGCCAGCTTGAGGCCGTAGCGCATGCTGGGCGCATGCTTGACGCCCATGAAGTTGTAGTTCCAGCTGCCCACGTCCGGCACCATGTAGAAGCCCATGAACCTGCGCGCAGCGATGCCATAGTGTAACACTGCTCGCTCTCTGCCACACAGCAACGGGAGGCGAACAGATAGCTCGAGTATCTGGGCACCGCTTGCAGCTATTCCCGTCGGCCAGCCCCCCGAATGTCTCTCTCTCGACCACAATACGTATTTATGTCACTGCAGGTCCTCTACGATGCGGCTGAGGGCGCACGCTGCGCTGCTTGCCTGGACTGCTTGCACAGCGGCGACAGCACGCCCACAGCACCCTCGCTGCATCGGCCCCCTCTTGCCAAAGCTCTCCAGGCAAATAGACGCGCACAGAGGCGGGTGGCCCCGCAGGGCGGCGCACCGGTCGGACAGCAGCATCTGCACCTTCTCGTAGTGCGTGGGCAGGTAGCCGGCCGGGTTGGCGGCCGCGTCCTTGTTGGTGCGGCCCCACTCGTAGCCGCCGGGCGTGAGCTTGTACGCGGTCAGGCTGCAGGAGCCCGGCGTGAACGAGGCGGTCAGCACGATGCAGCGCTCGCCGTCCCAGCTCTTGTTGGCCTCCAGCATCTTGGCGTGCGCCGTCACGTCCTGCGCGCGGCGCGCCGGCGGCTCGGCCCACAACGCTTGCACAGGCCCGTGTCTGAGCCTGCTCCGCGTCAGGCAGCTGCCCAGCGAAAGAAGTGGAGAAGCTCCTGAGTGCGCGCCCTCTTCGGCGCAGGCAGGCGTGCTTGGTCAAACTGCCAATTTCATGAACTGGGGCCCTCAGCAGCCGCAGAGGCGGCAGCGGCGCGGGGCGCGCCTGCGGCGCCATCTGCGGCAGCTCGTTGGGCTGCGTGTGCATCCAGCCGAGCGGCTCCAGGTCGCGCAGGTAGTCGTGCTCGGGCAGCTGCGTCGGCAGGTGCACCGTCTGGTGGCTGCCCCACTGCGGCACCATCACCACCGCGCGCACCTCCTTCACCTGCGCGCGCCCGCCGCCCAGCACCTTCAGTGCGGCCGGCCACTGGCACCCGGCTGCAGGCCGCTGCTGGACGCAGGGCCGGCTGGTCACATCCTAGCCATCTGCCGGGCACTGTCATGCTCCGTAACCGACCCGCCAGGCACGCCGCGCCGCCGCGCCCCGCGCTAGCGGCGCAGCAGGCTGCCCGCGCCGGCGCCGCAGGGGCGCGCGCGCGCCTGCGGGTTGTCCGGCGGCGAGACGCCGTACAGGAAGCCGGCGACCTGCGTGCGCAGGTCCGCGATGCAGATGAACTTCTTGAGCACGTTCTTGGGCAGCACGTAGGTGAAGCCGGACTCGCGGATGTCGTCGGAGTTGACGTAGATGTGGTTGACGCGCAGGTGCAGGTTGGTCGCGCTGATCGCGCGCACGCGCCAGTCGGTCTTGCTGCCAAACATGGCCTGCTCGTACGGCGAGTGGCTGGTCACGATCAGCTCGTCGCCGTGCACGTTCTGCGCGCGCGCGCCGCACTCGCTCGTCAGTTCCCGCTCGATGCGTGTCTTCTCCGACAGGCAACCTGACAACGCCAGGCAGAGCACAGGTTCTCAGGTCGGGGCAGGCGCCTGCGCTTCCATGCGCGCGCGCCCCCTAACCCTAAACCAGTGTAGGGTCACGCCTGCGTGCGCGTGGTGACCGCCGTCATCTGCGTGCCGGCCGCGGCCTGCTTCTCGATCTCGGCGATCTGCTGCCGCTGCATGGACGGCGGCATGATCTCGGCGCCCAGGATGATGTCGCGGATCTCGCTCTGCGTCAGCGCGCCCACGTTGACGTTGTTCTTCTTGCTGTAGTCAGCCAGGATGAGGTCCTTGAGCGCAATCTCCACCTGCGCGCACGCAGCCGCGCTGCCTCACAGCCCTGCCAGCATGCTTGTCCCGTCTGCTCATATGTGCCATGCACACGTGCAGGCTGCCATGAGCTCGGGCCAGGCAACTAACCCGTGAAAGACCTAAGTCCGCCCTGCAACCTAAGTCCGCCCTGCAAAAGGTGGTGTTGCTATGCGCATGGCCGCGCGGCAGGGCACGGGACGCCGTGCGCGCGCACCTTGATCCACTGCTCATCGGTGAGCGTGGGCCAGACGTGGTGCGGCTCAGTGATGATGGCCTTGTCCGGGCGCAGCAGCATCCGCGCCTGCGCTTGCGCAAAAGCAGACCGACTTTGCTGCTTCTGTGCCAAATGGGACGCCAGGTTTAGCAACAGACAGCTGCATGAACACATCACAGCTGCGAGGTCCTCCCAGGCTGCTGTGTCAGTCTGAGCCTGGCGGCCACATCGCCCATTGGAGGCCCCTTGTCAGGCCACACGCGCATGCATGCCGGTACGGAGGCCGGGCGGGCGCGCGCGCCTTGTCCACGTTCACGTGCAGCGCGCGCAGGATGAGGATGAGGCGCGAGAACGCGGTGTAGGACGAGATGGTCTTCAGCCAGTCGTCGTAGATGTTGAACAGCACCATCTGCGGCTCGCTCGCCTTGAGGATCAGGTCGCCAAACTTCTCCACCTGCGCGCAGCGACGTGCACACGCTCGGGCGCCGCGCGGCAGCATTAGCTTTGTCCCTCAGCGCGGCGCCAAGCACGCCATGGAGGTCTTGCGCCACCGACAGTCTCAGAATGCAGTGCAGCTCGCAAAGACATCAGAACTTCCGAGGCAAGCAGCACACACATAAATGAGCTGTGCTCAGTAAGCCAGGCACTGGCGAGCAGGGATGCTCGCTCTCGCCGACAGGCACGTCTGACGCAGACCAGGAGACGTCCTAGCCATCGCAGGTGGCAAGCTGCGGCACAGCCACCAGCTCGGTGTGGCGCCCGAAGGGGCGCCGGGCCGCGCCTTGAGCGCGGCCTGGAAGGGCAGCTGCAGCTCGGAGCCGGTGATGACGATGTTGGGGAAGTCGAGCAGGTGCACCTCCAGCGGGTCCAGCATGCCCTTGCGCGACACGATGATGCGCTTGGGCTGCTCCTCCACCGGCAGCGAGCGCACCAGCGCGGCCACCTGCGCGCGCCCGCGGCCGCGCGGCGTCAGCGGGCGCCCGCGCAGGCCATGCGGCCACACCACCTTGAATACGGGCACTGCGCAGCTGACACCCTGTGCCCAACGGGCTAAAAGCAGCGCCGCTGGAGCATCAGGTGCACCGCTGACCCATTCCCCACGAGGCTGAGCAGCCCATATGCAACTGTCATGCAGCAACAGCAGTCCAGGCAACCACATACAGTAGAAATTTTTTCAGATGCATGCGTGTGGGAGAGTGCAAGCTCGGCTGACGAGAATCAATGCGGCTGACAAGAAAAGGACATCAGGAGCACGCCTCCTCGGCAGTCTTCCACTTGGCCAGCTGCCCGAGTCGCTTCTGGCCGGCCCAGACGCTGGTGTGGATGATCTTGAGGAAGAGCTGCCCGGTGCGCGGGTTGAAGATGAAGATGGCGCCGTTGATGGGCTTGGTGGTCAGGTTGCCCTCGAACGTCTTGTGGATTGTCACGCGGTACACGTTGGTGTCGTCCACGAACCAGATGATCTGCCGGCCGCGCGCGCGCCGTCAGAGCCCATGGGTCCTGCCATCAGAACCCATCCATGCAGAGTGCATTCCATTCCATTTTGTGCCCATGTCAAGTTACAGCAGGTTGGCGCTGCGCTGCCGGGTTTGCAGCATCATCTGCCCTGAGATAGAATGGAGCTCTCGCCGTCTGCAGGGCATGGCAGGCTCGCTATGACGCAGAGCTGTGAGAATGTGAAGGGATGCAGGATGCAGGCGCGCGCGCGCGCCTGGTTGGAGAACAGCTCGCCGTAGTTCTGGCTGGACAGGTACGGCTCGGTCGGCTCAGAGCTGTACAGCTGCAGGCCCTTGCGTATGCGCTCGCGCAGCACGTACAGCGCCGGGTTGGCCTGCCGCCCCAGGTGGCCCCCGCGCGTAAACAGGCAAGCACGCCCGTCATGCGCAGGCTCCCTTCCAAAGTCTCGCTGATGCCGCTGTGGTAGATAGCCAAAAATGTTACCCACAAGCCTGAGCAGCATAGGCACACGGCCGGATAGCAGTCCTGCACCTGCACATCAGCTGCGCTGTGCATCCAGACTCACAGCAACGCTGACCGGCACTTTTCTTAAGGCCCAGTCAGGTGCAAGAAGGCAGACAAGACCATGGCGGCGCGCCTTCATGATCTTGGCCAGCGCCTGCACGACCAGCGGCTTGACCCCCGCAAACCAGTTGCCAAACGCGCTGTGCAGGTTGTACGCCAGGTCGATGCCCACCATGCATCCTGCCAGCAGACGCAGCGCTTGAAATCTGGGTGTGGGCGACACGCCAAATGCACGCAATACCAAAAATCACATAGCGCGTTCTTAGTGTATCTCAGCAGCGTGCAGAACTTCCAGCACTGCCGCCGCACTGCTCTCCTGCTAGGCCCCTAACATATGCCAGGCAGACCATACGCAAGCAGAGAAATACCGCAGTCACCGCAAGGACTAGGGAGGCGCCAGACCTGTGGGCGAAGGGTAGATCGACATGTTGTCCGTCGTGTAGTCCAGGAACTTGGCGCGCGTGTAGCGCTCGATGTCGTGGCTGTCGTAGTCGCCCCAGCGCAGCTGCACGTCCACCCAGTACCTGGGCCGGGCGCAGGCGCGCGCATTAGTGCCAGGTGAACGCTTGGCTGACCGGGTGCAACGAGTGTGACATATGCTGCTGGGGCGCAACTTCCCAGGGCACAGCGTCATCATGTAGACGGTGCGAGAGTCACTGCTCTGCAGGCCTGCGCCAAGAGCAGGCATGCAGGCAATTTCTAGGTCAAGGATTGACCCACAAGCAGGTGTGGTGACAGCCAAAGCAGGGCCAGCGCCGGCTATGGCCCGCATGCGGCAGGCGCGGGCGCGCGCTTGTTGCTGGGCTTCTCGGAGAAGACGTCGTTGGTGTCGGCGATGAGGCTGGGCTTGGACATGGCCCACTTGTACGCGGCGAACAGCAGGATGTCCGCGCAGGACGAGTTCATCTTGTACGACTTGCGCGGGTGGATGGTCTCCTTTTGCACCGTCTCGATCTCCAGCGCGTCCAGCTCCTGGTCAAACACCTGGCACCTGCGCGCGCACGGCGCCGGCCCGGCCCGTCAGCCGGTGTCGGGGAGAAAAGCAGCACCGCCGCACTGCAGGACATGCGGATCGCACAGGTTCATGAGTTTTAGCACTCCCTCACATATCAACACGCCTGCCGATTCAACACGCCTGCCGACCATGAACATAGAACTCCAGTAACAACAGTCCTGCTCAGTACCACAGTGCTGCCAACAGGGCTGCATGCCAGGTTGCTGCAATGTCATGCAACCCCTCACGCGGGCGCATGCGGAGAGCTGGGGCGCACAGGTCCATGACGATAGACTCGTGGACCTTCTGCCACAGGTGCGCGCGCATGATCTGGATGAGCGAGATCTTCAGAGTCGGGATCTTGCCTGCGCAGCCACGCGCGTGCCTGTTCAGCCTGCTGGTGCCGAAACCTCGATACAAAGTGACATGCGATGTCAAAGTTGTACGTTGAGGGAGTGATGACCAGATTGTGCCATGCAAGCACAGCAGGCCTGCATACTGACCCTATGCCACCACACAGGTGCTTGGCAGACAGGCTGTCTCGTCTCGACTCACTCCCGGTACTCCTCGTTGACACGCAGCGCCGACTCTTCTCGCTGCCACCTGAAATTGTGGACTGAAAATCGGGACTCGCGCACCGTGCATGAAGATGCCGGTGAGGTCGAGCTGGACCTGGAAGCCCACGTACACATTGGCGCGGTTAATCGTCGGCGACCACCACAGCGTGAAGCGGCGGTTGGGGATCTGGTTGAGCCCAGAGCGCTGCGCGTTGGTCAGCTTCTTGTACTTCATGCTCTCCTCGAAGCCGCTCGCCTGCGCGCGCAGCGCTCAGCTCAGTGTTTGTTGGTCAGCTGCCAGCGACCAGCACATGCGGCATCATACCTCATGACCATCACACTCACAAATGCATTGGCAATCTACCACCATATACAGCATGTTCAGAGGAACAGAAAAGGACGGGAAAGCACAGCATAGGTAGAGGACACACCTTCTCCCAGAACAGGCCCTCCCAGGTCGGGAAGTACGTGCCCTTGAAGAGCGTGTGCTCCAATATGCCCTGCGCCAGCCACATCCGCACTTGAGCCTCATGGCAGCCAACGCACGAGGCCCAGCAGGCGCAGGTCCGCTCATCAAGTGCCAGCAAAGGTACAGCAAACGCACAGCATTATTCGCAGTCCTGCGACATGCCAGCGGCGCGGGCGCCGCGCCTCCACGCCGCCCAGCGCCTGGATGACGTCGGTGCGGTAGTTGTTGAGGTTCCACAGCTTGCCGTCGTGGCGCTGGTGCGTCCACCAGAACGGGTTCTGCTTCAGCAGCTGGTACTGCTTGAAGTCGGTGCGCACGCGCCAGCCCTTGTCGTACGCGAGCGTGTGCCGGTCCTTGCTGAACAGCGTGTTGATGCGCGGGATGCCGCGGTCCCAGCTGTCCTCCAGGTCCTGCCGGCCGCCACGCGCGCTGCCGTTGGCTCGCTGACATAATGCAGAACAGCTCATGCAACCCCCTGCAATACCCCTGAGGCCTGTGACTTTAGTGGTCGAGCATGCAACGGTCCTACCTCTTCCTCCGACAAAGTCGCCTCTCACATGAGATCCCGATCCCAAAGTGCATGTGCACATGCGCAGCAGGCCTGGCCCGGGCGGGCAGCGGCGGCGCGGGGGCGGCGGGCCGCGCGCCTCCAGCGTCAGGCGCCGGTTCTGCGCCTGCGCCTCCTGGCGCTTGAGCGCGTACTCCGCCCACACGCGCTGGCTGTCCAGGAACTCGGCCTCCCAGGGCTGGATGTAGCGGTACAGGTTGGGGATGAGCTGGTCCTCCTCGTGGCTCATGCCCGCGCGGAAGTGCGTGATGCCCAGGTCCGTCTGCTGGCTGTAGCGCAGGTCCGACTGCGGCGCCGCGCGCGCGCGCTCAGCCTCCCGCACTGCACTTTACACGGCAGGTTTGCGCCACCTATCAGCCGGGCGCTGCGCCGCTCCCAGGTGCATGAGCGCGCCTGCCAGGACGCCGTCAGGCGGAGGGCAGCGCAAACATTTTCGGGCACATAAGCATTTGAGCTCCTGTGCAGGGTCGGGAGAATGCGCATGTCTGCACTGCAGGGACATGTTCCATGTGGCCCTGCAAATCTCGCCAACAGGCACCTGCGGGATGAGGATGTGGCCCATGCTGAGCATGCCCAGGCCGCCGATCTCCTTGGGCGAGTAGAAGATGACCGGCGGGAAGCGGCTCGGCATCTTGCTGTTCAGCCCGATCTTGATGCGCTGCGCGGCCGCACGGCTGCCGACGTCAGGCCCCGGCACCAGGGAGGACACTGTGCCAGTGCGCCGCATGCTGTGCTGACCCATGCAAGCCTACACAGTGGCACATGCGCCCACACAGTAGACATTGGCTCGTTGGGCAGCAGGAGCCATCCCGCCCAGCAAGGAGCGGAACACCCTACTCCGCGGGCATGCAGAAGCAGCTCATCAACGCAGCAGGCGGAGGTGCAGGTGCCAAGGGCACCGCACCGTCTGGATCTTGTTCTCGCACTTGACCAGCAGGTCCAGCAGCTCCTGCGTGTGCACCGTCGCCTCCCGGAAGTACGTCATCAGCCCGATCAGCGCCTGCGCTCCAAACCCCAGCCAGGTTGTAAATGTACTGCATGCCCATCGCTCACTGAAGTCGTTAATTACATTCTTTGGAAAAAAAAGCTTGCAAAGCCGAGGCAGAATAATGAACCGCCATTGTCATAGGGTCAATGATGGGTCTGCCCTACGAGCAACCTGCGCAGCCTCTACTGGCGGTGCCCACAACTCACGCCGCTCTGCACAGCCTGATCAGTGGTGGCAGGTCGGGGCGCGGCGCGCGGGCGCGCGCCGTGTTCCACTTGTTGGCGACCTTGGTGAACGTGGTGGAGCCCGACGACATCAGCACCTGGCGCACGCGGTTCTCGAACGTCTTGAGCGCCTCGTCGTCCACGCGCAGGAACGCCTGCCGCCGCACAGCGCGCGTCAGCATGCGCGCGCGGCACCAGCTGCGCGCGCACAAAGCTCTGACGCAGGACAGGGCTGGCCTGCTGTGCATGTGATACATCTGGAGAGCGGCCTCTCTCATGTCCAGCGACTCCAGCATGTGCGGGGCTCCAGGAGGCAGGCGCGCCTGGGCGGTGCGCTCTTTGGTGGCCTCGTTCTGCAGGCTCCACACGCCGTCCTTGTTGGCAAAGCCCTCGGCCGCCATGCGGATCTTGGGCAGGATGCGGACCTGCGTGGCGCGTTGCCCTCAGGCTCGCAAGAGTGGCGCACCACGGCAGGTTCCAGCCGGACCCTGCACCTCCAGCAGCAGGCCATGGTAGCAGGCCTAAATACAGTCACTTACAAGCTTGTGCCGGCACGCCACGAGCACTTTGCTACAGGCCCACTCTCTGCCCCGTCGCGTCCTGGCCGCACAGCGCACAGGGGTGCGCCCTGGCTGCAGGCGCTCGCACCACGTCCAGGCACGCGCAGCACGCGGGAGGCGCCCTGTGGCTGCGGGCGGCGGCGCGCCTCAAAGCCGACCATGCTGAAGAGCAGGTTGGGGTTGTCGCGCGAGTACACGCTGACGAACGAGTTGTCCCAGTCCAGCGTGGTCAGCGAGCGCGGCAGCCGGTTGCGCATGTCCCAGAACACCGCGCGGCCCAGGTTGACGTCGTGCTTCATGAGCCGCATACGCGCGTCGCGCGGCCAGCACTTCTTGTTGTTGTAGCCCACGATGTTCTCGTTGTTGGGGTCCGGGTGCTCGGTCAGGTAGCGCTGGATCAGGTCCTTGGCCTCCTCCGCGTTGAAGCGGAACACGATGTGAACCTGCCGCGCGCGTCGCTGCTCAGCCAGCGGTCGCCTGATGCCAGCCTCCGCGCTCTAGGCAGGCAGCAACGCAGAGAGCGCAAGTGCCTCACAAGCCTGTGTGGAGACGCCAGAACACCTGCGCAGATGCACTGGCAGTGCGGTGCCACGCGCTTGCTGCCCCAGGTGCAATTGTTTCCGGCATCAGAACGCAAAAACATGCCCGCCACCGAGGGGGCCGGCGCGCCTTGTTGATGTAGCGCGAGTACAGCCGGATGGGGTGCCGGACCTCCGTGCGCGCGTCCCGGAACGTCAGGAACTCGTTGGGGATCTGCCGCCCGCCGGCGCCGCATTGTGACTCCCACCAACGCCGCATTCTCACCTCTCACCAAGCACATGGATGCAGGCACGCCTGTATATAAACACAGAGCTGGTGCCTACCAGCAAGCGACGCTGCACGCATGCCGAGCGGGCTCAGAGGAGGGCTCGACGGGGGAGCCTGCAGCGCGCGCGGCGCGGCCCAGGGGCGGCACCTGCGGCGGGCCTGCGATCTCGGACGCGCGCGTCAGGCCCAGCACCAGCAGGTCCAGCACCAGGCCGTAGTACTGCACGATGAACGACGCGAACTGCAGGCCGCGGATGAGGCCGTACGCGTTGGTGTGCGCCATGTCCTGCGCGCCGCCGCCCGCCTCTCAGCGCCAGGCGCATGCCTCAATCCCTTCTCTCCTGTGCATTGCGAAGCTGACACATGAACCAGGCCATGGCAAGCACAGCTTACCTTTGTGAGCAACGTGACAGAGAGGGCATTGCCCTCAGCAAAACTTGTACACCAGCACAAGGCTCGCCTTGCGGAGCAGCTTGCTCAGCCTGCCCCGCCTGGCTGCTGGGATGTGGCGGGGCCGCGCCTTGTACGCGATGACGATGTTGTTCTTCGCCGTCATGTAGTCGGCGATGTTGGCGTCAACAATGAGCCGCAGCAGCCGGTTGAGCAGCGTCAGGTCCACCTGCGGCAGTGGCCCCATCGCTTCCACACTGAACCCCCCATGCATTTTCCGTCATGCGTACATGCCATGTTTTGCAAAGTATACAGCTACCTTACATGCACGATGCAGGCAAGACGCGTGACAGTACCAAAAAGTACAGACCTAGGTCCAAGCAAAGCCGTGGCGCCCGGTGCGTTCCCTCAGTTCAGGTCTCCAAGTTTTTTCTACACAGCGCGCAGCTGCTCAGTAGAACGAAAGTTTGTGTTTAGCATCCCAGGGAAGGGCACTCACTGCCTGATCGCACAGTGGGCCGGTCACACAGGGCAACACAGAGGTATCTTGCTCCCGGCCCTGCTGCGCACCTTGTCAAACATCTTCTCCAGCTCGCTCTGCATCATGACCACGCACTCACCCTTGGACGTGTCCCAGACGTCGGTCAGATTGTTGATGCCCTGCAGCGGACGGGCGTCAGCACCGTGCATGACGCGCACACCGAGAGAGACGCCTCCAGACTCGCAAGCGCCTGCCACTCACTCTCCAACTATGAGAAGGTGCAACCCGGAATGCAATGCTTTCACAGGTGCGACTCAGCAGCGTCTCTGACTGCATTGTAACACCAATAACACTGCTTTCGTCTCGCACAAGGAACCTGCATCACATGCGACTCGTCATGCATCAGCCAAAAGCACACAGCTTGTGCAGTTCATCAAGCACTGCCTTCTCAGGCACACCTGGCACCACTTGTAGACCAGCAGCGGCGGCGGCTCGCTGTCGCTGGGCTTGATCCAGCTGGGGAACAGGTGCCGCTTGTCCGCCTCATACCACAGGTACTGGTCCAGGTACGAGTCCGTGATCTTCTCCAGCGGCTCGATCTTGTACACCGGGATCAGGTGACTGCACGCCGCGCACGCGTTCCCCGTCATGCTCGTGGCAGCGCAGCGCTTCGGCTGCTGGTCTGAGGGTAGACGGCAGGATAAACACCCCAGCCTGCGTCAGTTGTCTTTTAACACGTTGAGCAAGGGCCGCGCTCCACTTGCAACGTCTACTACACAGCGCCGCACGCAGCGGGCCGCCAGCGGCGCGCCTGTACAGGTCCATGAACTCGATGGCGACCTCCTTGAAGGTGCGCTGCGTGAGCAGGTGGCGCTTGATGCGCGACAGCGCCTCGTGCGGGTTGTCGTACGCCTGCGCGCGGGCGCGCGCAAGTCGCCAGGGCTCCAACCACACACTCCCCGGCTTGCTCGCGCAGAGTGGCAGGTGCATGAGCTTCGGGGGCGCAAGGCCGTCAAGCTGCATTCCAGCTAGGACGCCTTGGGCATGCCTCTGCATGGCACAGCAGCTCTGGTGCATTGCCCCAAGATCTGGCTGGCGGCAGCAGGCAGGTGGGTAGCGGCGAAATCAGGCCCGGCGCCATGACGTTCCAGGTGCCATATTCACCCCGCCAAAAAAATACCAGAGACGGGCGGGCAGGCACCTGCTCGACCAGGCCCAGCTCCTCGCGCTGCTGCTGGTTCAGCCGCACAGCCACCGTGTACTGCTCCTTGAGGCGCTCCAGCGCCAGGATGAGCAGCTTGGTGTCGTGCTTGTACGACAGCGGCGGAAACTGGATCGGGCTGAACTTGCGCGACTCCAGCCAGTGCACGGTCGTCGTGTAGATGGCCACAGCCTCCTCCGGCGTCACGTACGGCCCGTCCTGTGCAGGCGCGCGGCAGCAGCCTCGGTGCCTTGCCCATATCAATTGCCGGTGCCCATTTGCCTGACCAACGCATGGATGGACGCACTTTGCACAACACATGTTTGCAACAGCTGTGTGCGCAAGCAGTCTAGTTGCATGGTCCTCCGAACCCCTGCAGGGCTAGCCACGTCCCACATGGTGAGCCTAAAAGATGCATCATGAGCAAAACACGGCTGCAGGCGGACTACGCGAGGCCTCCACAGCACCCCAAACAGCCTCCGGCCTCCTTAATAACTAAACGCTGGTGGTGATGCTGGACAGAATGGAAAAGCACATGCGGCGAATCATGCCCCAGGCGCCGCGCGCGGGCGCACCTTAAGGTAGTTGTGCTGCCGCTCCTGCTCCGCCTTGAGGTACAGGCGCGTGAGGCGGCCCAGGTTCTTGCGGCACACGGTCTTGTCCACCGTCGCGCCGCGCCGGATGCGCTCGCGGTTGTAGTGCGCCTGTGCGCCGCGGCAGATGTCCCTTGTGCCCGCCGACGTGCCCGCCGACGCTCTACAAGAAGTCTTCAGAGCAGGGCAAGCTCTTAAAGCATACCCAGCTGCACCTGCGCGACTGTTTCGGGCTACCTCACAAGGTTACGCTGGGCAGCAGCGGGCACATCAGAGAGAGCGGGATGCAGCAGGCCCCACGATGCCGTGAGCTGATTGAGGAGCGCACCACTTGCGTCCACCAGTCCGCCTTCTGCTTCACGTAGCGCAGGATCATGTTCTCGATCGGCGCAGGCAGCCCCGGCACCTGCGCGCGGAATAAGGGATTCGCCGCAGCTCTCTGCCATTGACATGCACACATTTCATAGCAACAGCAGTCACAGCTACAGCCACAAACCAGCGAGACACCACACACCAACAGATTGAGCGGTGACATTGTCCGCCTCCTCCCGCACAAGCATACACGTCTGCACGAGGCGGGATGAGACACTCTCCAACCGGTGCGCACCTTCCACGGGATGTTGGCCTTCCAGCACCGCCACGCCTCGGACAGGTGCTGCAGGATCGTCCGCGCCTTGTTCTGCTTGACGCCCTCCGGCATGCTGTCCAGGATGTCTGCGCCGCCCGCGTTCACGCTGTCAGCTTTGCTGCAGTCACGAGTTTGCCTGATGTTGCCGCTGCAGGCTTGCTTGCCAGCGCTGGGTCTCCCTGAGTTCCCGCAGCCCATGCTCCTGCATTGGTGCCATGCACACCAGTATACCTGCGTGATGCAAACATCATAGCAAGGCACAGACTGAAGCCTCCACCCATGATGTGCGGCATGCATTGATGCTCCTTGAGTGTCAGATGCTGGACAGGCGGGCAGCAGCTACGCACAACTTTGCCAGCCGGAGTGATGCTGAACGCGGTGGTGCAAAATGCAGTGGACCTGCATGGTAGGCCAGCCATAGGTACACCCACAAGCCTCCACACAACGCGCGCGGGGCGCGCCGTGCATGACCGCAGCACGCAGCTCCAGGTCGAAATGGCTCTCAATGCGCTGCTTGGTGACGGTCTTGGCGACACCCTTGGACTGGCGGCCCTCGAACTGCCGCGCGAGCAGGTTGCCCAGCCAGCGCTCCAGCAGCGGCACGATGCCGCGCAGGAAGAACAGCCACACGCGCCACATGGGCGCCCAGAAGCCCACGCCCGGGCCCTTGCCGACCGGGCCCGTGTTGAAGCGGTAGTACACCAGGTGCCTGCGCGCGCGCGCGCGGGTGCAGGCCGCGTCAGACACGCGCGCACGGGCGCGAGTCACTCTTCCCTTCCACACAGCTCGTGCGCATGGGGCGCAACATGCTGCAATCACATCACACGCTACTTCAACAAGTGCATGGCTGCCTCACGGTGCGCGGGCTGGTGAACGGTGAGCCACAGGACGTCCCGCAGGCAGCGCGCTGCTCTCCGCAGCGGGGCTCGCGGCAGGGGGCGGCGGCGCACTTCAGGTCCTTGCACATGCGGATCTGGCGCATGAGCTTGTACTTGTAGCGGTACATGCCGGTCAGCTGCCCGACGTGCGAGAAGGTGTACTGCAGCCCGTCCGCCAGCTGGAACGCGTCCACATTGCCCAGGCGGAACTGCCGCGCAGCGCACCAGGCGTCGCCGACTGCTGCAGCAAGACCAGCGACAGCACGGTGGCTGTGCAGGGTCCAGCGCGCACCGCAGCGAGACATGCTCGCTGCCGTCCGTCGCGTAACACAGCGGCACAGCCACCGCGCACGCCTGCAGCCTTCCTTTTCCGCAGGCCTCGAGCAGCGCTGACGTGTGAGCACGTGGATGCAGGCACGGGCGGGCGGCCACCTGCACGTTGGCGTCCACGACCAGCTTGGTCAGGCGCAGGATCTCGCGGCACAGGTGGAACGCGTTGCCGAAGCGGCTCTTCTTGCGCTCCTTGGTCGTCAGCGTCTTCACCGGCTTCAGGTTGAAGTTGTAGTCCAGGTGCAGGTAGTTCAGGTTCTTGCGGTGGATGAGCAGGTTCAGCATGTTGTAGCCCTGCCGGCAGACCTGCGCGCGCGGCACGGCACGGTGAAAGGTATACCTGGCACTTGGACTTGGACACTTGGAACTGCACACAGTGCAGTGCATGAAGGCCTGCAACGCTGCACTCCTGCGGTAGGCCTGCCCCGCTGACGACACATGCTTCAGGCACGCCAGCAACCCTGCCCCGGCCTGTACGCTGCTGCATGCCGCTGCGCTGCACGGCCTGCACCACACGCGGCGTGGCCGCTTAAGGCGTCGGAGACAGACACAGTGCAGGCCCTCATGCGACCCACACCCACAGCGACCCAGGGCGCGACCCATGCACGCTGTGGTCCAGGCAGCGGCGGGCTCGCTGGGGGGAGGCGCGCGCCTGCAGCCCGACCTCCACCCAGTCCAGCTCGGTGCTCTGGAAGAACTTGGTCGCGCGCAGCGCGCGAAACAGGCTCTTCTTCTTCATGTTCTTGGGCGGCTTGTGGTGCAGCTTGTTCAGCACGTACATCTTGAGCAGCTTCTGGTAGCTCACCCGCACCTTCACCGGGTTGCTCTGCGCGCGCGCGCGCGCGCGCGCCTCAGCGCGCTGCACACCAGCCAACGGCATGGGTGCGCTGGCATCACACACGACGAACCAGTGCCAAACAGCCAAGCGGCACGCCCTTGCTCAGCCCTGGCCACCACCTGTGCAGCTCTCCGGGCGTTGAGCAACACTTCAACCCATGCAACGCACACTTTGCGACTCTCAGCACCGCCGGCGCGTGGGCGCAGCAGGGGCGCGCCTGCGGGCAGTGCTCGTGGAACCACGTGTTGACCAGCGGCACGTCCACCGCGCGCCGCGTGCGGCCCGAGCGCAGGTTGAACGGGCGCGGCGCCCACAGCAGCGCGATGCCGGCCGCCGTCATGTCGCTCGACAGCGGCGCCTCCGCCAGCATCGGCTCCACCTCTGCGCATACGAGAGCCGGCAGAATGTCACACAGTCCTGCTCGATTTCATTCTCAATGCACGCTGTACGCTCCAGACTCGCCGTGCGCGCTGGCGGGCCACTGCACCAGAGGAGCTTGCCAGCTGCACAGCAGCGAAAGAAGGTCGCACCCTCGGGCAGCACGAAGGCCTCCTCGTCCTCGTCGTCCAGCTCGGTCACGCGGCCGGCGGCGCGCTCCGACTTGTACGACGCGATGGGGTGGATGAGCGGGTCGAAGTAGAACGCCGGCAGATCCGGATCCTCCGCCTTGATGTACATCACCATCGGGTGGTGGTACACGCTCAGCCGCACCTTGCGCGGCCGGTTGTTGTACAGGTACGGGAACGCGACCTGCGCCGCGTGGTTCGGGCAGGGTCAGCCCTACCCTCAACCACCTGCCAGCACAGTCCCAGCTCGTGCTACGGCGCTGCTGACTCGCTGGGCGGCGGTGCCGCTGTGCAGACGCACGGAGCACGACACTGCCTCGGGCGACAGGTGCGCTGAGGCGTTTCAACCTGGCCGGCCACGCAGGGCAGCCAGTCCTCGCCCTGCCTGCATGCCGCCGGCGGGGCGCGGCGGGCGCGCCTTGTACTCTGTGCGGATTGGCGAGCGGATGATGAGCTTGTTGATGTCGTTGAACTCGTTCCAGTCCTCGTCGCGCGTGTCCATGTCGCGGAACAGCGGCTCAAACTTCGGCCCGCCCGGGATGCACAGGTTCAGGCTCTTGGCCGTGATGAACGCCTGCCGCAGCCGCACAGCCCTTTGGCATGCCACTGGCGTGCTTGGAGAGAATTTATGCCAGCCAATGACCTAGCACGCCTCCTTCACTTCAGGTATGCACCAGATATGCAAAGACGCTCCAAGCGCGGACCCACACCAAGTGCAAAAGAGCATGAACGGCAGTGCCTGCTTGCGCATGCAGGGAGTCTGGCGGTGCACAACATTGCATGTGCGGTGCGCGGGGCGCCGCGCCTCCGTGTTGAACAGGTAGAAGTAGTTGAGGTCGGTGAGGTCGCTGAGCAGCTGGCCGGCCAGGCGGTACAGCGTGGACATGACCGGCAGCGGCAGCCGCCAGCGCCGGTAGCTGGGCCCGTTGACGAGCTTCAGGTTGTGCTGCAGCGGCTTGTCGTCGTAGAACCAGTCCTTCACCGCGCCGTCGTCCTCGTCGTCCAGCTCCAGCTCGATGGCCTCGAGCGGCTCGACGTCCTGCGCGCAGCCGGTTGCTGATGAGCAGGACGTCGAGCCGAGGCATGCAGCCCAGCCCTCCCCCTCCGCTCGAGAAACTACACCACTTCCATCCTCACTGTTTGATAACCACGCATTCCTTCAAGCGCACAATCAAAGCAAACCAGTATGTCCATGACACTGTCAACAATGCACTGCTTCACGTAAGTCAGCGTAAGGTCCCATTCCCAACACACAAAACCTAGCCTGCTGTGTGCGCGCGCTCAGGCAGCCCTGCTAAAAGGCCGTGAGGGAGTCGGGCGGGCACCAGCAGGTTGTCAGCGTAGTCCAGGGGCGGCTCCTCGTCGTCAAACGGCGGGAAGCGCATGCGCTTGAAGTGCCGCCGGTCGCGCTTCTCGCGCCGCATCATGATCCACATCGTGCCCCATTGCGCGATGAAGACCGGCTCAATGACAAGCGGTATCTCGTCCACAAAGCTGATAGCGCCCGTGATGTGGTACAGGACCCTCACGTGCTTCACCTGCGCGGCGCGCGACCGCAGCGCTTGTCAAGTCACCTGGTGCTTGTGCCAGTGGCAACCGCTTCAGAGCTTGCCGCTAGCATGCTCCTGACGCCACGAGCCTTGCAGAGCCTCGCAACAGGCTGAAAGCACCTCAGGCAGCACAGTGTCCCCGTACTGGCGTCCAGCAACACCCACCAGCACCGCCGTGGCAGCGGTACGGGGCAAGAGCGCCGCGCGCACCTGCTGCCACGGCATCGGCATGTTCTCCAGCAGCTTGTAGACAGCATGCGGCACAAACTTGAGCGCGCCGAGGTAGACGCGCTTGTCGTGGCGGAACTTCCGCGACGACATGTCGCCGTGGTCCTGCGCATCGCTACCCCTGTCAGGTGTGCAGCTCCTGGGCTTGCCTGGCAAAAGAATCCTTCCAGACGACACAGGCAAAGCACGCGCAGCAGCCAAGCATGCTGCGCATGTTTGGCTGCGCAGCCATCCCGCTTGGCGGGCAATCAATGCAAAGCATGCGCGTCCGCACCCTGATGATCTTCCGCACATGCTCCGGCGGCATATCCTCCTTCTGTGCCTCCACATAGCCAAACTTCCGCTTCTCGCCATACCGCTTGGAGTTAAGCTGCTGCCACTTGCGCGCCTGCCGCAGCACAAGCCACGCCACCAGGTTAGAAGACGCAACCAAGAAAAAACAGCCACCAAGCCTCCCCCACGCGCGCTTGGCAGCGCGCGCAACATGAGCCACGCCTAACCTGCATCTCTCTACTGCACCACCGCGCAGGCCTGGATAGCTGCGCTACGCACAGCGCGCGTTGCGCAGCGTGCGCTGCGCCCTCACCTTCTCCTCCAGCAACGCATCCGGGTCTAGCTCCTCCGCCGGCGGCTGGCTGCTGGACGGCCCGGGCTGCCCGGGCCACGCCATCGGCGGCTGCGGCGGCGCGGGGAACCCCGGTGCCGGGAAGGCTTGCATCCTGTGAAAGTCCGCCAAGGGCAAGCGTGGCTCTTGCGTCCACAGCTGCAAGGGTGGTTGTCACGCTTCCTTGTGAAAGCAACACTCAAAGTGGCTGCAGGCAGGTGCGCTCCGCACTCTGCCACAGCTTTCTTCCTCCGCTGCCACAGTGAGCTCCTCGTCTACTCCCTGTAACCTACCCTCACCCTGCAAGCCTTGGACATGGCGTGCCAATTAATGAAGAAAAACGGATGCCAATAAGCATTTGCTGCCTCGCTTCATATGAACAAGCCCTATGCTGTGCATTGTGCGTGCGCCTGTGCTGCTGAGGGGCCTGCACAGAACGAGCGTGCAGGCACTTGCAGGCACGCGGCGGGCCCTGGTGCGCCAGGTGTTTAGCGCGGCCGTGACTTTTGCGTTGCTGAGTAGGGCGCGTGCAAGCCCTGCCAGCACACACACGCAGCTTCGCGAGCATCAGGCCGTTAGAACGAGGGGCATGGCAACGTATGTGCAAGCTGCCAGCAATGATCTGGCTGTAGTGTACGTCACTTCCGAGGAGCAACACGCACAGGGCTTGGCAAGCGGCCTTGTTGAAGCTGGGCTTGCTGCCTGCGTAAACATTGTGCCAGGCGCGCACTGCGACCTGCTACCTCGCTCACACCACCGCAAGCCAGGTCCTTGTAGAAAGGGCACCTTCTGTGGGCGGTGACATTCCAGGAGCGCAGCTCTGTGCATGTATGTGTGGTGGTCCATCACATCTTGCCCCTTGTCTCCTTTCTGCTACTGCCACATGAGCCGCTCACGAGTGGGCAGGTGTCACGTCTGTCTACAAGTGGGAAGGGAAGACCTGCAGCGACAAGGAGGCGCTCCTCATCATAAAGACGCGAGCGGTGCGCATGCTCCTGCACACCTCTTTATATCGCGTGTCCTTTCCACTTCTTCAACTGCATAGCGAATGCGCTGTGCTGTGACGCCTGCATACTCTGCGCCAGGCGCAGCTGGAGGCGCTGACAGCGTGGGTGAAGGAGCACCACCCGTACGACGAGCCGGAGGTGGTGGCGCTGCCCGTGGCCGGCGGGTCTGCGTCATACCTGGACTGGGTGCGGCGCCAGGCGGTGGGAAGCGCAGACGTGCCTGCTGTTGGCACGTCGTGACAGGGTGCCAACAAGGGCGCAACATAATGCCAAACGAATGCCTCTGACCGAGCACGGGCCCTGGGTCGCTGGCGGGCCAGCATGGTGCAAGGCTTGAGCGTCGGGCGTAAAGCATCATGCTGGTACGCAAGCACACCAGGGATGAGCTGCATGTCTGTATAATAGTTTTGCTGGGCAAACGTATTGGGGTGAGCGAGGAGTGTGTCCGGTAAAGTGCACTGTTTGTGGTCAGGCTTACTCGTGCGCATGTTGTGCGTGAAAGGGTGCGCCGGCAGGCAGGTGCTAGCGCAACCCTGCTGTGGAGCAGGAGCATTCAGTGTTTTGGGATATATCCGAATCTCACCCTCCCTGAGTGTGGGTCTGCGGAGAGTCTGCGGAGACAGGTACAGTAGCAGTCCCAGGCTGGGCATATGTAGGAAGCTAGGAGGCGCTGTGCATGCATGCTTGCCCCGCTTTTCGCATTGAAAAAGCTTCGTGCCGAGTAGTTCTTTGGCGTGCGTGTGGGACAAGTCTGGAGCTGAACGAGCAGAGCCTTGTGTCAGAATGCATGTTTTGCATGTGTGCAGGGTTGGCACATGTGTGCGCACACGCACTGCAGGCGGGTCATCTCGAGATACAATTTTGTTGGTTGCACATCTGCGGTGAGGGCATCACTGTGGTGACACGCATGCATTGCAGCTTTCCTGCAGCTGAGCGCTTGAACACCAGGCTGCAGCCATCCATACATTGCTTAGCGCATGGATGCGTCGAGCCAACCAGGCCATGCAGGAAGCCTTGGCAGCAGCAATGTTGGGCGACGTTTGATACATGTTTGACTTCCGAGCTGGTGTATTAGTGGGACACAAGATGGCTTACTGCGCATGTGTGCCGAATAGCAAGGATGCTGGAACTCCTAAAAGTCAATGGCGTGTAAGCAAGGCCTCCTGTTAGGTGAGGCGCGCCTACCTGACAAGTTACACACACGCTTCATTCCTATGCGCAGTCAGTTGCATAAGTCACAGCCGCATACATTATCTAAGCGAGCGCATGCCCATCCACATCCGATCACAAGGTACAGCAGACACAAATGTCTGACCAAAAGGCGCGTAGCGTGCACCGGCCTTGCGAGGCAGCACGGTCCTATCAGGCCGCAAGGCCGCCGGCAGTCACCCCGCCTGCTCCAGCTGGCGCTTCAGCGAGGACGCCATGCTGGCCACATGGTTGCGCGCGCGCAGCAGCCGCCGCGTGTCGGCCGCCGCGTCAAAGGCGATGAAGTGCGGCGCGATGGCGGGCGTGGGCAGCGCGGGGCCCGGCTGGTAGGCCTGCACGCGGTCCAGGAACGCCGTCGCCGGCTCGCTGAACACCAGCTCCTCGTACTGCTCGTTCACCACCTGCGGCGCTGGCGGGCGCATGTCAACGGGGGCGCGCGTGGCCAGAGAAATCGCAGCGTGCGCTCCAGGAACGCTGCCGCGGGCTTGCTGAACATCAGCTCCTCGACTGCTCGTTCACCACCTGCGCGCGGGCGGGCGCTTTTCAACGGGGGCCGCGCAGGCCCAGAGAACTCACAGCGCGCGCTCCGAGAGCGGCTGGCAGCCCGGCGCGCGGCCCAGGGGTGCAACCATCCCCTCGTGCACCGCGTGCGGCGACGGCCAGCATGGCGGCGCTGGAAGCTCGACGGCCGCGGTGTAAGAGCAGATGGTCGTGCCCCTGGCCTGCTTGCAGGGCTGCCAGTCGCTCCTGGAGCGCGGGCTGCGAGTGCTCTAGCCCCGCAACGCGCAGCGTGGCGGCGCTGAAAGCTCCCGGGGCCCATTCGCATGATCAGCTTCAGCCACCGCGTGTGGAGCATCTCTAAAATAGCGCAAGAAGATCAGCGGCGCGCAGGGCGGTTGATATCTTATACATAAGCGCGCCTGCTGCAGACCGCCAGCAGACCTCAAGCCAGGGGCCAACACATGAAGGGACTGGCCAACGATGCGCGGCGCCCTCTCAGGCCCAGGCGCGGCTCCCGGGGGGGGGGCGGACCGGCTTCTTCGTGCCCTGGTTGGCAGGATCGGCGTCCGCGTACAGCCGCAGCTTGTGGAACAGCTCCAGCGGCGCCTCCTGCACGTCATCCTGGAAGTGCAGCTGCGCCGCACCCATGCCCGGATCAGCGTGCGCGCCGCCGCGCATGCATGCGGTGCTGCTCCAGCGACGCCTTGCAGCATGCATATTGGTTCAAACAGCAACGCTGCACAACACTGAGCCCTACAGGCCAGCAAACGACATTATAAGCTGCGCTGGGTGAATACATCAGCAGCCCGCACCATCGGCGAGCAGCCACAGGTCAAGGGCCATACCATGGCTGTGCTCTGCCCTGACTTGAAGCTGTCGCAGGCGCGCACCACGACGCTGAGCTCAAACTCGCCCCAGCCGTGCTCCTCGATCTCAAACGGGTGCTGTAGCACCTCCCGCACTGGGTTGTGGAACGTTGGATGCAGGAAGAAGACTACCTGCGGCCGTGCACGGCGCGCCCGACTGTGATGTAAACCTCACGCCCCCAGCCTGGCCCTTCCGCCCGCCGGACGGTCGTCCAAGGCAGGAGCCAGTGGAGCGCTTGCCCAGGCCACAACGCGGTTCTGTGCGAGCTTTCCGGGCACTGCATGCATTTCGGCAAGTGGGGGCAAGCCCGCTCCAAGGGCCTTGACAGGACAGGCGCGGCACCGGCAACCGCACTCTGAGTTCACCTTCTTTACTACGTGGGTCAGCTCCTCGCCGTTTGCGCCGCGCACGTACAGGTTCCAGCGGTGTGTCTGCGTCTCTGTGGCCTGTTGCAGAGGCGCCTTATTCTGAGACCAGCGTAAATGGAGACTACCGAGTAACAAGGCCGCAGTCAGTCAGGCAACCAGCATACCTTCTTGCCGAGGTAGAAGGCGCAGGTACCAATGACAACGGGCAACACAAACTCGGCGCCCTTCTCTCGCTGCGCCGCGGCATACAGGCGTGATGAATCATGCGGCATTGAATGATAGCAGCCACTTTCAACCAGATGCAGTTCGAACGCACCACAACGCCGTCAGGCTGCTCGGGAGGCGCCTCGGTCGCGGCCTGTGGCGCTTCAGGCTCGGCTCTCATGGGTCAGCATCAGCGCAGTGTCAGGACGTTGCACGCGGGCAGACCTGTGCTTCGTTGGACTTGCTACTGACCGAGTGTTGGCACAATGCCTGCAAGCCTTGTCTAGAAGTCATGTTTGTTTCCAGAGAGGAAGCTGGAAGAAGAATGTACGTGCACACTCAGCAGTCTCAGAAAGCGCATCGCAAAATGGCTTGCCTGCTGTCAAGTGCTTGCCTGCTGTCAGCACAGGTAACTTTAGAAGCAGCAGGCTGCCAGGTTAAACAACGTGCGTGATGCAACGGCAGGTGTTGCCGCAAGCGCCGTGCTGTCCTGTAGCTGCTGGCGCTTTTGCGATACGGGGCGTGTCGCGACCTTGCGCCGTCAGGCACCATAGCGTGTTTGCCGCGGCTGCAAGAGCCTCGGTATCAGGCTCTTTAGACGAAGTGCGCAGGTCGCTGGACGATGCGGCCGAGCAGGCGCCCGCAGCGGTCCCGCAGCTGTCAGGCGTGTCACAGCTGCCAGCAAGGTACAAGGTACGGCTCAAGCCAGAGACGTAGCCTTCCCTGCTGACAGCATAGTCCGGCAATTTCCGCTGCGTGGCGCAAAACAGCCGTGTTCACAGGTGCTTGGTGGCTTGCACCCCTAGTAGTTGCTTGTCTCAATATGGCAGTACAAGCTTGCGCGTCTCAGAGTTACTTCCTTCCGCGGTGCGGGCGCTGCACACCGTCAGGAATTGCTGCCAGTGTAGCTCCCTGGCAGCTGGGCTGGCTGCTGACACTCCTGGTTGCGCCGGCAGGGTGTGCTACTCGACCAGTACGGCGTGCTGCACGACGGGCGCCAGGCCTACCCCGGAGCAGTGGCGGCGGTGGAGGCGCTCGCAGCATCGGGCCGCAAGCTGCTGATCATCAGCAACTCCTCGCGCCGTGCGCTTCCCTGACGGGCTAACTGCGCAGCCCTGAACATATGACGACAGCTGGCTGCTCATGACCTGGCGACGGCGCGGCAGGCGCGAGCGGGGTGCTGGGCAGGCTGGCGGCGCTGGGGTTCCCGGAGGCCGCGTTTGCGGGCGTGCTGACGAGCGGCGAGATTGCGCACCAGCGCCTGGCGAACCGCGCGAGCGGCGGCTGGTTCTGGGAGGAGCTGGGCAGCCGCTGCCTGCACATGACATGGTCTGGTCGCGGGACCATCTCGCTCGAGGGCCTCGGCCTGGACGTGCGCCCATGAACTCTCTGTTGACTTATGCCAGCCAGTATGCACAGGCCTGGGCATGACAAGCTCCAGAAGATGGGTATGACAAGCTCCAGAAGGAGCACATGTCAGTATATCACACCATGCAATGCCCGTTCTCAGGCCAGCCAAGCCAGCGGCAGTAGCCATTGTGTGCTTTTCTTGCAAAGAGTACCAGTGGAAAGCCCAGCAGCACTGCGTGCGACAATACTGCTCCGTGCAGGTGGTCACCGAGCCTGGACAGGCAGACTTCATCCTCGCACATGGCACTGAGGTTCGCGTCGCTTTCACAGAAAGCCTTATGTGAGGCACTAATAATTTCTGCTCCTGGCCAACTCATGTGCATGTCTGTATGCGTACAGCGCATGACATGTCTTCATGTACACAATGCAGACATGAGGGCAGCATATATGGATCAACCATCCCAACCTGCTGTCTACTCTTATACCACGTTTATATTGCTGTCTACTTTTATAGAACGCTTTTGTTGCTGAGGACAGCTTCTGCTACGGCAGGCGCTAGGCCAGCCGGGCGGCGCGCACGCGGTGCCGGTGGCCCTGGACGCGCTGCGCGCGCTGCTGCCGGCATGCGTCGCGCGCGGGCTGCCCATGCTCGTCGCCAACCCCGATGTCGTCACCGTCGACGCTGCCGCGCTAGTGACAATGCCCGGCAAGCTGGCGCAGGCGCGCGCCTACCTGGGAAGCTTTGGCTGTTGTCGCACATAGCTGTCTTCGGGCTGCCACATGCGGCAGGGCTTCAGGCAGCGATTCTTCCACAGGCGGCTTTCTGCTCGCAATGACACAAAACCTGGTGATGCTGAAGTTCTATCCCTGGCGTTGAGCTGCAGCTGCATGTCTAGTTTTGTGCACGCAGGGATTGGCAGGACACTTGCGCCTGTTCTTTGTCTGCCTGACTGTGTGAATGTGTCGAGGTTGGTGGCGCCGGTGCGCCAGTGGTACGAGGAGCTGGGCGGCGAGGTGGTCCTACTGGGCAAGCCGGCCGCGGTGCTGTACGAGGAGGCGCTGCGGCTGCTGAACCTGCGCAAGTCGGAGGTGGTGGCCATCGGCGACTCGCTGCAGCACGACATTGCTGGTGCGTGCGCGGCGCTCCTGCCTGGACAGGCCCGCTGCTGGTGCCATGCAAGAGGGCGAGCTTGGGTGTGCCGCCTGGATGCAATGCCTGGTCCCGAGAGGCCCCTTTGCCAGGCTGCGGGCTCCTGCAGCAGACTGCTGACAGGACGTTTGGGTTGGCAACACCAGGCGCACAGAACATGGGCGTGGACAGCCTGTTCATTGCGGGCGGCATACACGCTGCCGAGCTGGGCGTGGCGCCGGAGGCAGCCTCCTGGGACGCGGACCGGGAAGCCCTGGAAGGCCTCTTCTACAAGCATAAGAGCACGCGGCCTACGCTCATCATGGCGTACCTGAGCCCTTGAGGGCGCCAGACGCAGGGTGCCCTGGGCTTTGCATTGTTGTTGCTGTGTCCGCTTGTTGCTGCTTGTCTGCATGGCTTGCCTGGTTGGGGTGAAGTAGGGGTTTGTCCATGTGGTCACAATACAGTTTGCCAGGAATGCGGATTGCGAAGAACAAGGAGCGTGGTGTGTGCATGAACTTGTGTTGTAGGTGTATTATAACTCTGACGCATGCTATGAGTGGTGCCTTGCCTGCTGCAAGGACTGTGATTGTTGTCTATAAGCTGCTGACACATCGCCCCGCATCTGTGGTGCATCTTGCAGCCTGCGGCCGCCAGCAGATGCCTCGATGTAACACCGGCGATGGCGAGTAACAGCGGCATGTAACAGCATGGAGGACAACCTGCAGAAAACCCATAAGAAAGAGAAATGGCCATGCCATGATGGGCTCGTGTTGTTGTGCGGTAATCGTCAGAGCATCATGCACATGACTTGGTGCAGCACGACAGCACAGGCAGCTCTGCTGCTGCTTGCGCTGGTGCTTGGCAGCAGTGCACATGCGCTGAAGCGCGGACCGCCGCTCGGACCCTATAAGGCAGCAGGGAGGCTTGCAGGCACGCACGCGGTAACGAGCGTGCGTGCAGGTGAGCGGCCTCTGATAGAGCAGTGCAAGGTGTACTACCGCAACGCGACACTGGATCACTTCAGCTGGGTATGATCCGCAGCTTGTGCGTGGTCACCGACTGTGCTTCTTGGTTGGACGCAACGACTGAGCCACTCACCTGGACTTGCGGCAGGCAATTCCGCCAGAGGGCGTTGTGTCTTTCCGCCAGCGCTACTTCCTGTGCGAAGAGCATTACAAGAAGGGCGGACCTATTTTCTTCTATGTAGGCAATGAGGCAGACGTGACGCTGTGCGCTCCTTGCATATCACCTGCTGTCGGCAACCAACAAATACTGGTGCTGAGCATGGAGCTCAACGTTTCCCCAACATGCTCCCACATGGCTGCAGCATGTCTCACCCCTTCTGGTTTGCTGGGATCGATAGGTACCTGAACGCCAGTGGGCTGATGTGGGAGTCCGCTGAGGAGTTTGGCGCCCTGCTCGTCTTTGCAGAGCACAGGCGCGCTGCTGGCCGTCCTTTAGCTTGCTACTTGACCACTTCCTTGCTATAGCTTTGGCCTTCAGGTCGCCGCTGAATCTGCTGGTGCCCCAGGTACTATGGTGAGAGCAAGCCGTACGGGAGCAAGCGCCTGCGTGAGCACATGCAGTTTTTGACATCTGAACAGGTGCCACTCCTTTTTCTTTCAGCATTGCGATCATGCAGATCATGCACAGCAGCACGCACTAAGGCCGCACCCAGCAAGGACAAGGTGCAGCTGAACAGTGGGCCCGCACTAACTCGCTGCTTCGTGCGCTGTCCCAGGCCATGGCGGACTACGCGGAGCTCATAACAGAGCTCAAGAGCGAGCTTAGCGCGGAGGGCAGCGCAGTCATCGGCTTCGGCGGCTCCTATGGTGCGTTGCTGGGGCCCGTGTTCAGTTGCGCATGATGTGCGCGGCGCATGGCTGCCACTGGGAGTGCTGCGTGCGTTGAGAGCCCAAGTGAGTGATATATGCATGCTGGCCATTGCAACAAAAAGAAGTGATGGTGCTGTGGCGGTGTACAGGGCAGGTGGTGCTGCTTGCACCATGCTGTCATGCCGGCTGAAGCGGACCATGGCATGTTGGCGTCGTGAAGCACCCGGCTGAAGCACCGGCGTACCTGGGTGAGAGAAATATGATATTGCTATGCTTGTAACGCTACAATTCTTCATGCAGGCGGCATGCTGGCGTCCTGGATGCGGCTGAAGTACCCGCACATCCTAAACGGCGCGATCGCCGGCTCTGCACCCATTTGGTCGTACTTTGGAGAAGACCCGGTGAGCGGCCGGCCTCGAGCTGTGGGTGATGAGCTCACATGTGGAGCTTGTAGTGCTCAATCACCTGCGGACTGAACGTGTAGCCTTGAGCTGGTGACTGCGTGCGTGACTCCCATGAAGGTCGGGCCTGCCCCATCAGTGGAATATGAGTGGAGACGCAGCCTGGTGGCAAAGGCGCCGATCTGCCTGCTTGGTGTGTACACGCCTGAATTTGCCAGCCGTGTGCCTGCTTGGCACTCACAGGAGCACAGCTATTTAGGCAAGTGAAGTGTTTGCACCTGTGTCGCAGCCGTACGACTCTGGGAGCTACGCCAAGATCGTGACACGCGATGCCTCGCCAGCGGGCGGCGCGGCAAAGGCGTGCGTGCCAAACATGCGCGCGGCGTGGCAGGCGCGCGCCCACAGCCAGTCACCGTGTCTGATGAGGTGTAGAGGAAGATCCTGAGATTACTGCACATGGTGACATGTCCTCATTGTCCGCAGTGACATTATCACAAAAGGACGGATGAAGGTCCCGGGAGACGCTCTCTCGGTAGCTGCTCTGTAAAATGTAAGCTAAAGGCACGGGTAGGCAGTGCAACTGGGCTGTCACCCTTGGTGACAAATTGTGTCTCAACTATCTCGAGCGAATCTAATGGGACTGACAGCACAGGCGCTTTTCAAAGCGGGGAAGACGGAGGAGGGCCGCGCGGCGGCCTCGGCCGCCATGCGCCTGTGCCCGGGCGCGGCCCTGAACAGCTCGGCCGACGCAGCCGCGCTGGCTGACTGGCTGTCCTCTGCATGGGACTACTTGTGCGCACTGCCGCATGCCTGAGCCGCTCATACTAGTGTGATGCAATGTCAGTGCATGTCTGCTGTCGGGCCATCTAGCTGAGGATGCATCACTGTTGCAAGGTGCCTGCAGCTTGGTGGCTTCTATTGTTACATGAACTTATGTCCTGAATGGTTTGCGCATCTGCAGGACTGGAGCATGACGTTGGTTAAATACGAGAGTGAGCTGCCACTCGGTGGGGCTGTGTCTAAAGACGGTGTCAATAGGGTCCCTGGCGGGTGCGCAGGGCCATGGGCGACTACCCCTACCCCAGCACATACATCCTCAACGGCGGTGGCGAGCTGCCCGCCTAGTGCGCGCTCCCCTCCGCTCCGCGCTCAGTACCGCTTAGCCGCGATCACCCATAGCGGCGCTCTCTTGCGCTGCCAGCTTGCGCTGAAAGGTCAGTATGACCTGGACCCATTCCACCGCGTCGGGCGAAACATGTGTGGCTCATATGTTCAAGTCTGCCTGGACGTGTATTACATGGTGAGCTGTGTGTGCACATCAGGTCCCCTCCAAGGTTGGCATGCTGCCCGCATAATGCACACGCATCTGAGAGGTGCCTGGGCACCCCCCAGTGCGGAATGAGTTTTTTTGGGCCTCTGCGCTGCGGGCCATGCTGCGGGCCATGATGCATGGCTCCGCTTACCCATGCTGACATTGCCGCCTGCGCACAGCCCGGTGCGCGTCGCCTGCGAGCACCTGTCCGAGCCGGGCCTGCGCGGCGACGCGCTGCTGGCCGGCCTGGCGTCTGCGGCCGGCGTCTTCTACAACTTTAGCGGCCAGGTCTGCATGCAGCTGGCTGCCCCGCATCCGCCATGCTGGCCTTTTGTAGCTTGATGTGCGACAGCAAGAAAACAGTGCCATCGTGCGACCTCGGTGAGCTTGCAGGCCACTGCGTACATGCCACATGTGAGCTGCAGGCATGCTCAGTGACTGGGGCAGCCTTGCACACTGCCCCGCCGTGTCTAGGAAGGGAGCGCGTGTGGACTGCGTGTACCATGTGCAATGCAGACAACTCAATGCAACACCAAGTAGGCTTGTACTGTGCGAGGTGACTGTGTTCTGAGGCCGCGCCGTGCGCAGAACCTGGAGTGCTTCGACTGGTCGGCCGGGCCCAACGAGGAGTCCGAGGAGGACACCGACTTCTGGGGCTACCAGTGGTGCGCATCCCGTCAGTGACACACTGCTCCCCGTTTGCCTCCGTCAGCCCGAAGGCTCTCCCCTGCGAGCACGTTTCTGCGGAGAATGTCAGGTGGTGGCCAACGTTGTAAGCACTTGGCACGCCTGGGCGGCGGCGCAGGTGCACGGAGCAGTTCCAGCCCTTCAGCCGGGACGGCGTGCACGACATGTACTGGGACCAGGCAATGCCCTCATTGAGCGTCAGTCGGCTACCAGTATGGCAGGGCGAGCCTCTGTTGCTGAGGCTAAAGTTGTTCAGGAACACATGCATGTGGAGCACATGCATGTGGAGCATGAGCAAGCTGCCGCTTGCCCTGCTGCACGTGCTGCACCCCCCTGCGCCCCGGCTGGCTGCTGACGCGGGGGCGCGCATGCGGCAGCCATTCGACCTGAAGGGCTCCATCGAGGGCTGCCAGCAGCAGTGGGGCGTGACGCCGCGGCCGATGTGGCCCACGGTCGCCTGGGGCGGCAAGCGCATCGAGACCGCCTCCAACATCGTCTTCACCAATGGCCTGCTGGACCCATGGTGCGCTGCCGCGCTCGGCGCGCAGGGGAGGCTCGCAGCTGCTGCCTGGGTGGGGGTCGTGCAGCCTTGCATCCGCAGGCACAAAGCATGCATTGTCCACGACAGGCCTTCCTGCCCCTTGCTCGTGCTAGGTTGCGGCGTTGGCGATTTTGGGTATTGTCTTTCAAGCGCGGTGCTCTGCATGCGTTGTGGGACAGGCGGTGGCCGGTGGCTCAGTGCCGGCGGCATCCAGTGGCGGCCTTGGCGCATGCAGGTATGCTGTGACGTGCTGACCGGGCTGTCAGCACGCCGGGCGGTGGTGTCCCGGGCGGCCCTGACGCCCGCGCCCCGGCGCACGCGCGCAGGCACGGCGGCGGCGTGCTGGCCAACCTCTCGGACAGCGTGGTGGCGGTGCTGATCCCGGAGGGCGCGCACCACCTGGACCTCATGTTCAGCCACCCGCTGGACCCGCCCAGCGTCACGGCCGCGCGTGCCACGCAGCGCGCGCACATGCGCGCCTGGGTGGACCAGGCCGCGCGGCACGGCGCGGGGGGCGGGCCGCGGCTGGGTGCTCTGGGTTCTCTAAGTAGGGCCTAGGGGCCGCGGTGCGTGCTTGGTGCGCAGCGGCCTTTGTGGGTGAGTTCAGTTGCAGAACTGGCTGTGTATGCGTTGTATCTCTACTGACCGGCGGCTTCTGGACCTGCAGTGATGCATGCAGGCTTCCACTGTACCCATGTGTGTTTTACGAGCAGACAATGGGTGAGACTGGTTGAACAATGCACAGCACGTATGAACAGGTTGACACACTTGGCCGGTGCTGCACGTCGCATGGGGCCTGTGGTCTGCATACGCTGCTGCATGCATCTGCTGCCCGTTGCTGGGCAATGGCGTGGGCACGGGCATGGAAGGACATAGTCCCGACTCTGCCACTGTCCAGACGTGACTGCGGCCTTCGAGTACTTGCTGCATGAGTGATAACACACTTAAGGCTTAACCCATACCGCCCACCTCCCATCATGATGTGGCTTGTCGCACAAGTACCGCTACCAATGGTCTGCCTACCAGCAGACCACCTGCTGGCACAATGCAGCCGGAGATGAGGAGCTGCCCTAACCTAGACAGACTTTGCACGGCCCCCAGACAGTGGAAGCATCGACCTGACGTGGCTCGGCGAGTGCAGGAGGGAAGTTCCAGATCTGCTGTAGCTTTGCTGCACAGACGAAACCGCGGGCGCAGCGCGGCACGCTAGATGCTCGCAGGTCGCAGCAGCGCCGCAGCAGCGCGCTGCAGCGCACCCACAGGCTGGCGCGTCAAGTCGAGTCATGCGGCCGCGTGCCTCAGCTGCGGCCTGCCGCGAGCGCGCACGCCGCTGCACAGGAACCTGGCAAACGCGCTAAGGCTCCATGCCCAGCCATGCTCCGCAAGCACCTGGCGCTCGGCAGAACGCTCGCCGCTGCCAGGCCTGCCAGGCGGCAGGCTGCCGGCGCGCAGGCGCATGCAGCGCAGGCAGCATTGCGGCAAGCTTCGCGTCGCAGCAGACCCTCTGGTGAGCATTGGTGGAAGATGCAACGCACCGGCGCTCGTCGAGCACTGCTGCAGAAGCCCGCTTTCTGTACGCACCGCTTCGCACCCGCGCCCGCCGTCTCACTTCAGTGCCTGGCGACAGGTGCCCCTGGGGCTGGACTTTCTGACGTTTCTCGCAGCAACCGTGCTTGTCATCCCCACGTTCAAGTCCGCGAAGATCAGCCCAGTGCTGGGCTTCCTCTTCAGCGGGCTGCTGCTGGGGCAGCTCGGGTGCGCGCCCATGGCGCCTGCTCGCGCTGCCAAGCAGCATACTTATCCGGCCGGTGGGGCCTCCTCAGTGTTCTGACCAGTGCGTGCAGGTGCAGTTTGCGCTTTGCGTCACTGCTGCACGCCGGCGTGCCTGCAGCAGCTCCGCACGTGCTCGTGCTGATGTTCTGCCTCCTGCACTCCGTGTGCAGGCTGTTCCGCAACACCTCGGAGCTGGAGAAGCTGTCGGAGCTGGGCGTGCTGTTCCTGCTCTTTGAGATGGGGCTGGAGCTGTCCTTTGACCGCCTGAAGGCGCGCCCCCAGCCGCGACCCATGTGTCTGCCTCTCAAGCTGGACCTGGGGCTGGCGGACCTGAGCCTGGCGCGCTCGGTGGCTGACAGAGCCTGGGGGCCCCTGTGAAGCAGGACCGGTGGTTGGTCCGTGTGTCACCTGCGGTGCTCACACCTCGCCCGGGCATGCAGCGCTGCACAGCCCGCCCAGCAGCGCCACCTGCAGGGTATTCCACCCGGCCCGCCGCGTCGAGGGCGCGGGCGCACGCGTGCGCAGGCGCTAGCCAAGTACGCATTCGGCCTGGGCTTTGCAACGATGCTCGTCACGGGGCTCGTGTTCATGGGCATGGGCCTGCCGCCCGGCCACGGCCTGGGCACGGAGATCCTCGTGCGCTTCTTCCACGCCGTGCGCGCCCGCCCCTGCCCCCGCCGCCACCCCCCCCCGCCGCCGCACGCGCGCGTGTGAACAGTGCCTGGCGCCAGCGCCGTCATAGCATGCTTGTGCACTTGCTCCACTGAGTGCGCGCCACGTGCACGCTGATTGTGTTGAGCACAAGGCGGGCGAGCTGGGGGCGGCGGGAACCGGCGGGGATGAGGCCGTGAGAGCCCTTGTGCACATGACACACACGACAGCTTGCGGCACTGCGTCTGCAGCTGCCTGCACACCCTGCAGAAGCCGGCAGCACCAAAGTGCGAGGCTACGCGCAAGGCTGTGCAAAGGACCAGCTTGAATTTGCAACAGCGTGCGACGCGCGCGCGCAGTCGCCCAAGCTGGCGGCCGTGAACAGCATCGACGAGGCTGTCGTGATTGGCGCAGCGCTGTCGCTGTCGTCGTCCGCGTTTGTGCTGCAGCTCATGGCCGAGCGCAATGAGCTGGGCACGCGGTTCGGCTCCGCCACGCTCGGCATCCTGCTCTTCCAGGCGCGCCCCGGGTCGCACCGGCTGCCCGCTGGGCCCTCGTTGGCGCACCGTCCCGGCGGGGGTGCACTGCACTGCAGCCTGCCTTAAACGTTGGCACAGACGCGAGGCGCGTGTGCACTGCACTGCAGCCTGCCTTAAACATTGGCACAGACGCGAGGCGCCATTGCAGCAACACCAGCTCCATGATGCGGGTAACAGTGCGGACGAAGTGAGCATCACAGGTGTGTATGAGTGGCGGCTGTGCATCGCCCATAGTACATGGAGAGGACCCTCCCATTGCCATGCTCTGATCAAGCATGAATAATGTTTGCGCCCCAATGCAGGACATTGCGGTGGTGCCCTTCCTGGTGCTGCTGCCGCTGATCGAGAACGGCGACCTCATGGAGCCCGGCCAGTCCACCATGAGCCTGCTGGCCGCTCTGGGGCCCACCGCGCTGCAGGTGCGCGTGGCCGCTGAGGCCTAAGCCTGGCTGGGGTCTGTGCATGGGTTTTTACTGACGCCGGCCTGTGAGACATGGGCTGCGTGCTTGTGCATGCTTTTGCACCCCGTGCATGCGCGCTCGAGAGAGGGCGTGGCGCCCCTGCTGGCTTGTCCGTTCGCCCGCCGGCGCCAGCCTGTCGGCGCTGACCGAGCGCGCACGCGCGCGCGCGCGCGCAGACGCTGGCGGGCCTGGGCCTGCTGCTGCTGGGTGGGCGCACGGTGCTGCGGCGCGTCTTCGCCATGGTCGCCGACGCGCGCAGCGAGGAGACGTTCGTCGCGCTGTGCCTGCTGACGGTCGTGGGCGCCAGCCTCATGACGCAGGCGCTCGGGCTGTCTGAGACCATGGGCTCCTTCGTCGCCGGCGTGCTGCTGGCGGAGACCAACTACCGCACGCAGGCGCGTGCGCGTACCCGAGCCCAACCCTTGCTCTAATCTGGGTCGCGGCCCTGGCCGGGCGCCGCCCGCAGCCGCGCGCTGTTGGGTCTGTGGCAGCGGGCGGCCTGCGCGCGGGGTTGCGGGCAGACGGACCCCGTGACGCAGGCGCTGCTACCGGCAGCGGCAACGCGTCGGCGGCGTGGTGGCACGCGGGGTGCGCGCAGGGTCGCGGGCACAATTCTCGCGACGCAGGCGCTGCCACTCGCGGCGGCAGGGCGCCGATGATGCGCTGAAGGCGCCCGCACCTGGCTGCAAGGAGGCTGCAAGGAGGCGCGCGCGCGCGCGCGCAGGTGGAGGCGGACATCCGGCCTTTCCGCGGCCTGCTGCTGGGCCTGTTCTTCGTGACCACGGGCGCCAGCCTGGACGTCGGCCTGCTGCTGCGCGAGTGGGAGATCGTGGCCGCGCTGCTGGTCGGCCTCATCGCGGTCAAGGTGCTCATCATCGGCTCGCTCGCGCCGTTCTTCGGCCTGAACCGGTGCGCCCTCGTTCCGCCGCCCCCGCCGCCAGCATGTCCGCTTGGAAGGTGCTCGGTGACGTGGAGTGTGTGAACAGCGGTGTGAACGCTTCAGGGTCGGCGTGTGTAGGCAATGTATACAGGGTGGCCTCGTGACCAAGGGCCTTGCTGTGTTGGCCGTGGCTGCCATGCCTGCGCCGAGCTGCTACAGGCGCGGCGCCTTTCATGCGCGGCTGCGTCCCGTGGTGCAGGTTCGTGATGGTGGTGGGCGCGCACGCACCTTGCGCTTCCTGCAGACACGGCTGACGGGGGCGCGGCCGCTGCGCAGGCAGGAGAGCATCCGGACGGCCTTCCTGCTGAGCCAGGGCGGCGAGTTCGCGTTCGTGCTCCTGAGCCTGGCCAACGAGCTCAAGGTGCGACCCTTCCTGGGTGCCCTGCGCTGCGCCTCGCCTCCTGCAGCGCCGCGCTGCGCCTCGCCTCTCTCAGGGCCGGGGCGCGACGCATCCGTCTTTCACAGCAGCCGCATGCTGCCTATGGGTGTTTCCAGGGGTGCGATGTATTCTAGGTGTGTGCAATGCTGATGCTGGCGCCGTGCATGCTTCTGTGCTGCGCGCAACGCGTCGCCCCAGGGCTGTAGAGCAGCTGCTGCTTCGCACCCCGCCACTCTAGCGCGTTCCGGCAGGGCGCGACCCTGCCCTTGCAGCGGCGGGCTCAGCGCGCCGGGGGAGGCGCCCCCAGGTGCTGCCGGAGACGCTGAACCGCATCCTCATCATCGTGGTGGTGCTCAGCATGGCGCTCACGCCCGCGCTGGCGGAGTTCGGCAAGTTCCTGGCCGAGCGCTCGGAGGAGCTGCCGGAAGGCGACGCGGGGTCGGGTGCGCCCGCCAGCGGCAGCCGCCGCGCCGCGCACGCGTGGCCCGGGGGGAGCAGGCGCCGCATGACCTGATGCAACACGAGTTACCAAGGCTGCCAGGACTATTAAGTAAGTAGGCCCTGTGCCACCAGCTGCGCGCAGCGAACAGGGCGCTTGGCAGCTCCGCTTACTTAGGTGGAGTGCCGCATGTTCACAGCTCCACAGGACGTGACTTGGGACAGCGCTGCGGCGCTATGGCAGCGGAAGCGCGCGCGATGGGGAGTGTGTGCGTGTGTGTTGTCGTCCTTGCCGCTGCGCGGTGTAGCGGGGCGGACGGGGTGGTGCTGAACGCGCTGCAAGCGGCGGGTGTTAAGCCGCGGTGAGGCTGCCCACCGCGCAGACGAGGCCACCGCAGCCGCGGCCGCGGCGCTCGCGGAGGCGGCGCGGCGCGCGGAGGCGGTGTCCGCGCCGGTGGTCATCTGCGGCTTTGGCGAGCTGGGGCAGACGGTCGCCAATATGCTAGACTCGCCCGCCGTGACCCACAAGTGCGCGCCCCGCGGCGCCCCCTGTCCGCGCGGGTGCAGGCGGTCGAGCTTGCATGTAGCCATTGCGGGGTGAACGTCTGCGGTCCACCCACCTAGCTGGCGGGCCTCTGAGTTCGGAAGCCACATGTTTTGCAGGAGCGGCGGCGGCGTTCCGTACATAGCATTCGACATGCAGCCCAACCGCATCGACGAGGCGCGCGCCGCCGGCTTCAACGTGCGCTTTGGCGACGCCTCGCGGCCCTCGGTGCGCTGCCGTGCTCGCCAACACCATAAGCCACTCGCAACATTTCATAAAAAAATGAGCCAGTATTTAGAGAGCGGCAGTGAAGAGCATGAACAGGCAGCATCTCATGAGGTAGGGGGGTTTAGTAAGCCGAGCACTGAGGCGAGGGCATAGTTTCACGCCTGCGGCACACGCAGCAACTGATCATGGCTTTGTGCCCCGTCCTCCGGCGCCATGTTCCGAGATGTGCGTGACAGCGTGGGAGGCTGACGCGGACGAGGGAATGCCCAGTTGCAGTTTTATGGTCCCCTGGAGCGCGCGCGCGCGCACATGGAGGACGCGGGAGAGCCTCCACGCTTGGCGAGCCTCACGCGCGCGCCGGCCGGCGCGGCAGGTGCTGGAGGCGGCGGGCGTGGAGGAGCCCAAGGCGCTGGCGGTGGTGTACACGGCGCGCGGGCGCGCGGTGACCGCGGTGGCCGCGCTGCGCGCGCACTGGCCGCGCGCGCCCATCCTCGCGCGCGCGCTGGACCAGCTGCACGCGGCCGAGCTGCGCGCGGCGGGCGCCGACACGGTGGTCACCGCGACCGCCGAGGCCGGCCTGGAGCTGGGCGCCGCCGTCCTGTCGGGCCTCAGCGCCGACGAGCGGCGGGCGCGGCCCCGCCCGCCGCTTTGGGGCCCTGCGCGGCGGCGGGTCGCCGCTGGACGGCAGCGTGTCTTCGCCGTGTTTCCAATTTTGCTGCTGATAGCTGCGCTATTTCAGTCCTGCCAGCGGGTCACTTGTGACCGCAAGGCTTGCCTGGAGCTGGGAGTAGGCCTGAGCAGCCGGGCGCGGTGGCAGTGGTGCCGTTCCCTATTCGCCCCAGCGTCCATTGCAGCGCGTATGCCTTTCCTTTTGCCACACCCGCTCGACCTCAGTTGCGGGCAGCAGGCAGTGTCCCGTGCTGATTGTCCAGTTGGCACTGCCAGCGTGTTCGGGCGGCGCTCGTGATGGTCAGGGGTGCCACGGCAGCCGCGCGGCCACAGGATGGTCGCAACCCTGGCGCCTCCCTGCATCGCCGCCGCCTGTGAGCGCTCTAAACACTGGTGTGCGGCGCGCGCGGCAGGTGCGCGTAGTGGCGGGCGAGCTGCGGAGCCAGGTGAGCGAGCGCGTCAGCGAGCTGGCCAAGCTCATGGGCCAGCACGGCGACACGACGCGCGACCCCGACTCGCTCATCTTCCGCGTCAACCCCTGGGCGCGCCGCCCCCGCCGTGCATGCGCTGGGCGCGGCGTGGGAGGAGTAGGGTTGCCGCCCGCCGCTCGTGTGCATCCCACGGCGTGCTCTGCCTGCAGCGGGAGCGTGGGAAGTGATCGTGGAAGTGGGCATGTCCAAGCGCACAAGCTCTTGCTCCACTTGGGCACTTTAGCATCTTAGGTGCTTGGCACGGCCCACCTCATTTACGCGCACGTCTCATGAAAACAGAAGGATGTGCTGCTCACAGACAGGGCGTGTGCCTCTCGACGGCGCTGCTGCAAGCAAGCCCACCCCTGTCACCAAGCATGCCGTTGAGGCCTCGGTGAACCTGTGTTGCTGGAGTCAGCGGCTCCCCGCGCCGATCGCGCCGCGCGCCCCAGCAGCGTCCCACGGGCGCGCCCTGTGTTGCAGGAGAACGTGCGGTCGCTGCTGTCGCTGAACGAGATGGGGCTGCGCGGCGAGTCCGGCGCGGGGGCGTCCTCGTCCAACAACCCCTTGGCCAACCCCATGGCCTCCGCCTCGCTGGACGACGACAATGCGGCGGCCGGCGGAAATGGCGCACGCTCCGGCGGCAGTGCGCGGCCGCAGTCGATGGTCATCTCCGCGGCCGGCGCGCTTTCGGCAGGTGCGGGCCATGCGGCGGGCCGTGTCAAGCACAGGACCTTGGTAGCGATGTAAACTGCAGGTGCAGGTGTCGCCTCACATGTGTCATGTCTGTTGGGGTGTCATTTGATGTTGTTCTGAGATGTCTGTTGAGGAAGCGGTACGTCAGCGGCGGTCTCAGTGCAGGGTTTTGAGTGCAGGGGCATCATGTGCCAGCACATGCGCCAGCACAGGTGCAGTGACACTCTGCCCCCGCGCCTGAGCAGGCCGCGAGCGGGAGCCGCCGCGGCCGCGGGATGCGTCGGGCTTGAGCTTTGACGTGGGCTCCGCGGTGGCGATGGCGGGCGAGGCCGCGCGGCAGGGCCAGGACAAGGGCAGGGCGGCGCAGAACGGGTCCGCGCAGAACGGCGACGCCGGCGGCGCAAACGGCAGTCGGGACGACGGAGAGTAGGGTCTGGCAGCGGGTCATTGAGGCTGGCGTTGCCGCACTTGTCGCGAGCGCCCACCTGTCCTCTCGTCACTGCCATGCTGCTAGAGAGGGAGGCGTGAAGCGAGCGCAGCCGCATGCTGACAGGCGGCGTATTGAGGCCGCAATTTTGCTGGCAGGGCCGCGTGCTTGCCGTGTCAGCATGCGGTGGCGGGCGGCTGCCGCGTGGCGCAGTTTTGCGCTGTTGGCTGGCACCGCGCTGTCCCACATGCTTGGGGCCCATGTCCGAATGCCGCAAAAGAGAGTGCGTAAAAGTTTTGGCTTGCGCGAAAAGGGTGTACCACCAGGTTTTGCTGGGAGCGCCGTGATGGGATTTTGCAGGGCGCATTGCCGCTCAGCCGCGTCTGGAGGACGCATCTTGCCCTGCCCGAGTCTGTCTGGTCCTGTGTCAGTTGAAGCGCATGCGTGTGGCTGCGGGCAACTGAAAGCGACGAATTTGTGCCACATTGGGGTCCCTGCGGGTTGTAGCATTGGCTTTTCCGCGTAGGTTTGTGAGGTGAATGGCGTGCAGCGGCAGAGCCGTCGTTTGCCGGTGCTGGCCTAGACCGACGCATGTGCATTTTGCAGACTAGTGGACCAGTATGGGGTGCTTGCCAGGGGTGTGCGGTGGGGGTGGTGCGGTGTGGGGTGCAGTGCGGTCGGGGGTGAATACTTGCAGCCCGCACGGCAGCCGCATGCACGGACGCACGGACGCCACTTTTAAAGCGCATGTTTCTAAGCTGGCATGCAGTGCGTCGCTTAGGCGCATGCCCGCGGCGTGCACTGTAACTTACCACATTGCTGGGCACAGTCGTAGGTTCACGTGCACGTCAAGCACAAGTGCTCTTTGTAATTGTGCTGCCGGGGCCGACTGCTTTCTCTATGCTAAGCAAGTGTGGAGACACAGCAGGGAATCCTGGGCGCAACAGCCTGCCTGCCTAAACTCGTGTCAGATGCTGCTATGACACTTCGTGCACCGCAGCAGCGCGCTGCTGCTGCCACAGCTGCTGCATACCCTCATTGGAGGCTCGAAGAGGCACACCGGGCCTCTGCTAGGGCAACAGAACGCAGAAAGCAAAAGAATCTAATTAGCACGACGGACAGGACAGGCGAGGCGACACCAGGGCACCACGCAACACAGTGCATACGCCATGCGCAGCGAGGGACTGGGCATGATCATGCAGCGACAAAGCACTGCGGCAGCCCCGCGCCAAGGTGGGCTCCCGCAGCGCACCGCACGCCACCGTCGCTGCCGCCTGAGAACCCTGCACCAAGCCTCACGCTCGTCCACACCCCGGGCAGCCAGGCGCCAAAATGCAGCAGCAGCCCCAGCAGGCCGTTCGCGGCAGCGAGCGCAACCACCGCCGCCCGGACCCTGGGCCGGCGCGCCTGGCCCTTGAGCAGCCCCGCCGCGAGCGCGCCGGTCAGCGCGGCCGTCACAGCCAGCAGCGCCGCCTCGCGGCGCGCGCCGGCGGCCGCCGCCGCGCGCAGCGCGGCCAGTTCGGCGGCGACGCCGTCAGGTTCGCAGCCCTGGTACGGCCCCGCCGTGCGCCGCACGGGCACAAGCGCGGTGCCGTCAGCGACGCCGCACTGCAGGCTCTGCGGCCCCATGCCCGGCTCGTGGCCCGCCAGCGCGGCGGCGGCCTCGGCCGCGTCGGCGGCGGCGGCCGCCGCCGCCTCGGCGGCCGCCGCGACGCGCCGGCGCAGGTCGGCCAGCTCGCTGGCCAGGCCGCCCACGGCCGCCTGCATGTCCGCGCGCAGCTCCTGCAGGCGGCACCATGCGCGTCACTTCAGCAGCGCGCAGGTGCCCGCTGGCAGTGTCTAGGATTCCAACGCCCGCAGCCCAGCTCATACGCGCGAACCCTCTCGCCAATGCCGAGACGCAGGCTGGGCCCGCAAGGGCCCAGCAAGGCGGGAGCGCGCCGCACCCGCAGCGCGCGCGGCGCGGCCTTCTGCGCCAGCTTGAGCGCCTTGATCTCCGCGATCAGCGCGTCGTAGACGCTGCCGCCATGGCGCGCCTTGCTGCTGCCGGCGCTGTTGCCCGCCAGGCTGCCCAAGTCCAGCGCGCGCGCATCGGCGCCCTCGCCGGGCGGCGGCAGGGGCGGCTGCGGCTGTGGCATCGCCGCCGCCGGCGGCGGTCGCTCTGCAGTTGGCGCGTCGGCCCTATCCGCCGCGTCGCGCGCCGCCCGCCCGCCATCGCTCCCGCTGGAGTTCAGGGCAGGCTTCGACGCACCGCCCAGGCCGGCTGCAGGCTCCCGCTGTCCGGCCGGCGCATCGGCGGAGGCCGCGGGCGCCGACGCGGCCGTCGTGAGGTTCGGACCGGCGCTCGGACCTGCCGCGGCGGCCGGCGGCGGCGCCGTCTGCGGCGCCGCGGGCGCGGGCGGCGCGCCGGCGCCCGCGCGCGCGCCGGCTGCGGGGCCCGCGTGCGCGACGCGCTCGCGCGCGTGGCCTGCCCCAGGCGGCGCGATCAGGCGGCGCAGGCCCTGGCCGAGCTTGTCCAGCACCGGCACCACGCCCGGCACGGCCGCCGGGGCCGCCACGCTCGCGCGCGGCCCGCCTCCTGCGCCGCCCGCTGTCGCCGATTCCTCGCCCTGGGCGCCGCCCGCCGCGCCGGCGGCGGTGCGCGCGGTCGCCGCGGTCGCGCCTGCCGCCCCGCCTCCCTCGCCCTGGGCCCCGGAGGCACCTGCCCCGTGCAGCGCTGTGCCGTTCTGAGGGTTGCTCGGAGCCCAGCCGGTGGCGCCGGGCCCAGCAACCGCCCCAGCAGTGGCGCCTGCCTCACCCTGACGCACCGCGCCCGGCTCCGCCACGCCCCCCGGGTCGGCAGCATCCAGCCGGGGCGCACTCCCAGGTTCGGGGTCGGCTGCAGCGCTGGCCGGAGCGCCGTCAGCCGACGCGGCCCCGGCCGTGCCCTGGGCTGCCCCGCGAGCGCCCGGCCCCCCAGGGTCGGCTGCCAGCACAGCGGCCGCCGCCGCTGCGGCGTCGGCCGCACTGAGGCCCGCCTCGGCGGCGGCGACGGCCGCGAGGCGCGCGACGCCGCCAGCGTCCACGCTCGCGCCGCCCTCGCCGTCGCCCTCTAGCGCCAGGCGGTCCTGCCAGCAAAGGACCTCCGGCTGGTCAGAATCCATCAAAATGTGCTCAGGGTAAGCGCAATTGTGCTCGCGGGCATGTCTGCTGCCTACGCCAGGCGGTCCTGCCAGCAAGGAAAGGACCTTCACTTGGTCAGATTGTGTCAAAATGTGCCTAGGGTGAGCGCGATATGCCCACGGGCGTGTCTGCTGCCAGCACAGCAGCCGCAGGGGGCCCTTGCGCCTCAGCGCCGCCTATCTGAAGCCCGCGCCGCCCTCCCCGTGATCATTTAGCGACGCGCAGTCCCAACCCCCTTGCAGGCCGATCAGGCCCTTGCAGGCGGCAGCGCGCGCCCCTCGCGCCCCGCCTTGGCACTCCCGCGTCCTGCACGCAGCCAGGCGCGGGCGGCCGCGCCGGGTTTGGGCAGCCGCGCGCTTTCCGCCGCGCACCTCCAGGTCCTCCACCGCGCTCTTGCCGAATACAGACAGCTCGTTCAGCGTGCACACGGGCTCGCCGCCGTAGTGCGTCAGGAAGCGCAGCTGCAGAAACTTGACCCAGGCCGGCGCCGGGACGCTGAACGTCTGCGCGTCGGCACCAGGGCCGCCTCGCTGCTGCCGCAGCAGTGCGCCAGGCGAGGCTGCGGCGTGGCTTGAGCTGATCCATTGAGGGCTGCTGCACAGGCGTGATCAAGCAGCCCACCAAGAGATTGCCCGAGTGCTCCCCAGGCACACCCCGACACACCGCTTCCGGCACGGAGCTAGCAGCAACCGAGCGCCAGGCATTAATGCAGGGCCGGCGACCAAGCGGAGCCTGCAGCACAGCAGCAGAAAGTGCGCAGCCAGCAAACACTGCTTCGGCAGGCGGGGGGGCGTCCCCGGGCGCAGCGCGCGCCTGCACGCCCTTGACATTGGCGGCCGCGAAGCGGCCCAGCAGGCGCCAGGCGGGCGCGGCGAGGCCGCGCGCGTAGTCGGCGCCGTCCGCGCGCGGGTGGCTCTGGCGGCCCCGCACCTCGAAGTCGCGCACGCGCGAGGAGTACAGCTCGAACTGCGCGGCCGCGCGGTGAGTCCCTTTCAGGCAATGCCAGGGACGGATGTGTGCCTGCATGCGACCGCGGACCGCCCAAACGCCATGCCCTTGCCCACAGCCTCAGCTCGGAGCTGGCTCTGCAGCTGCACTCGACCTTAAACGCTCGTTCCCCGCGCAGCAGCAGCGTGGTGCGGCGCGGCATGCCGACGCAAACGGTGCAGCCACAGCTCTCTGCAGGTCAGTGCGCCCATCGCTCCTGCCAGCGCGGCCGCAGCCGGGCGCGCCTGCGCCAGGCGCACGGTGTCCACGCGCGCGACCTGGCTCAGCTCCAGCAGCAGCCACTTGTCGGCACGGCACTCGTTCTTCAGGAACGTGTCGCCGTCGGCGTCCAGCACCGCGCCCGGCTTGCGCGCTTCGCGGTTCGCCGCGACCACCTGCCGCGGCGTCATAATAGTCAGGCTGTCCTGTTCATCTCTAGACAGTCTTGCTAATGGACCGTGCCAATCTTTGCAGAATTGTGCAAAGACAATTACTTGAAAGAGCGGCTTTGCTCATGCACCTGTGCAGACATACAGCCTGCTTGCGCCCCCGGGGCGCCCCTCCATCAGCGCAGCCCGCCAGTGTCTGCTGCCGCACCAGGGCCGCCCCAGACACAGGCATCAGCAAAGCACCCTCCAAGCTCCCCCTGCCAGACTGCCTCGGGTGCGCCGGACAGGCTGCGCGCCGCCCCACCTTGGCGCCGTCCTTGGCCGCCGCCAGGTTGTGCCGCTCCTCCTCCTCCGCGTGTGCGCCGCCTCCTGGGGAGCCCTCCGCCGGGGGCGCTCCAGTCGGGCTCCCGCCGGGCTGCGCCTGGGCGCCGCCAGGCTGAGGCGCATCCGCAAGCCCGGCAATACTCGTTGCCGCCGCCGCGCCTGCAGCCGAGTCAGCAACCCTACCATCCGCGTCCGCCCAGACGGCAGGCTCCGCTGCTGGTGCGCCCCCCGCCGGTGCACTCCCCGCCGCCCTTCCGCCGCCGGGCACAAGCCCCAAAGGCGCCGGGGTTGCCAGTGAGCCGCTCCCGCCCCCGGCGCCCGCCGCGCCCGCCCCCGCCTCCGCGCCGCTCTTCGCGGCTGCGTGGCCGCCCGCCGCGGGCAGGGCCTGCGCGGCTTCTCGCTGCGCAGGCCGGCCCGCCGCCGGCTCGCCTGCCGCGCCAGCCGCAGCCCCTACAGGGCCGGCGCCCGCAGGCGTCGCGCCCGCCGGCGCCGACAGCGCAGCAGCAGGCCGGTCCTCAGCAGAGGCCCCGGGGCTGGCCGCGTCCAGCCGCGCTCCAGCGGCGGCCGCTCCCGCACCTGCCGCACCCGCGCCCATGACGCGGATTGGAGCGGGGTGGTATTGAGCCTGTGGCGCGACTCCCGCCAACCGCAGCGTGGCGGCAGGTCATGCTCTCGGGTGAGGCAGCACACTTGCGGTGCGCAGGCGGTGCCCAGATCAGCAGCCAGAGCAGGCGTGCCTGACGCGGCGTGCGATGCGGCAGGTCCTGCACCAGGCAGCTCGCCGCCGCCGGACCCGCCGCCACTTCCAGCCCCAGCAGGCTCCCCCCGCGGCTCGCGGAAGAGCGCAGGCTCGCCAGCTTCCCGCTCAGCCGCGCGATCCAGCCCGCTGGCGCCTGTACCAAGCTCGGACGGCCGCTGCATCTGTTCCACGCTGCTGTGTGAGTAGCTTTCAGGCCTGCCATCAGCCGCGGCAGTCGAGCCCCCATCAATCACCGTTGACTCACCGCCGCCGGCGAACAGCGGCTGCACGCGGCCGCCGGCCTGCGCCGACGCCGGCTGCGCCTGCTCGGCCTGCAACGCCTGCTGGCTGCTCAGGCCCCCAGGAGCAGCACCGGGGGTCAGGCGCACGGCGCGCAGGCACAGCAGCAACAGAGCGGCCAGGCGAAGCAGCAGAACAGCCGCCTGCCAGCGCTGCGGGGCTAACATGAGCCTCCCAGCATAGCAGCCCAGCGCGAACTGCAAGCGGTCACCCTGTCAGGGCGCTGTAAGGTACCGACCAAGTAAGCTATGCATCGTTTTGCTGAGACAGGCAGGAGTCAAACAGGGACCTCGCAAGCATAATAGCCGCTGGCTCTCGACAAGTTTGAGCGACCTGGAACCTTGACAGAGGGGGGTTTTGGAGAACCGCACACGAACAGAACGCGACAGCGATCTTTTTGTTTCGCAAATTGAGCTGTTTCAAGGCAACAACGGAGAAGCACCACCACAGAAGTGTTACTTGACTTCATAGGGACTAGACTGGCCAGTGATGCGGTGCGATCGCA
>JAABUU010000499.1_pt1 | contig 87064 bp, 89 predicted proteins | sample 5559301 | NCBI WGS metagenome assembly JAABUU01 (sample SAMN10711884, study PRJNA513360) | rock metagenome | isolation source: Antarctica rocks | place: Antarctica: Victoria Land, Richard Nunatak white
GGAGATGGCTTGTGGGGATGGGAAATGTTGAGGTGGGGGGGGTTGTTGGGGTAGTAGTGATGTGATGGGGTTTGGTTTGAAAGCTTGGGCGAGAGGAAGATGGAAGGGATCTTTGATATGCTGTGTCTGTTGTTGGAAAAAAAGGCTATTTGGTCCTGCTGTTGGGGATGTTGTTCGTTGGGTTTTGCATCGGTGTAGTTTTCGGGGGTTGAGCTTGGGTGTTGTGATCTAGAGATGGCTTGGGTGGAATGGGGAATAGAGGTGGGTTTGGGAGGGTGAGGGATGGAGGGATAGAGATGTGTATTAATTATTTACTTGATGCGTGGTTATTATGTTGTGTGTCTGCGTCCATAGTAGTATGTAGGCACCAGGGTATATTCAACATCAACCTTCCTCTATGGCAGCGTCGGGATATCCAAGACAAGATGTTCCTGTACCCACAGCGAGACTCTCTTTCATCTTGCCAAGACGGGTTTGACGTTTTCTGTATATGAACTGTACATGTTTCTGAAAGCGGTTAGTGTTGTCCAAAGGTTGTTCCTGAGCCCTTGCGGCTGTTGTCGGAATTATAGTGCTTTTACTGGAGAAAACCGAGGATATCCCGGAGTGAGAAAATTTCGTCTTGATATGGCCCCGTTATGGAGGATAGCTGCGAGATCGGGCTCTCAAGTTTCCTCACTGGACTGGACTTCTACAATGACACCATCACCACGATCGGGCCGGCCGCTGATTCTGTACTTGCCACTAATCAGGTCCTTGGCCACAATTTCCCGGGTTCTGCCCAGGCTCTCGATGGCAGAGATCCGATCAAGCGTCGCTTCCAGGTGTTTCTCAAACCCTTCCTGAGAACAGATCTGGCGGAATGCGTTCATCATGGGCACCGAGTCCGCCCGGACCATTGCCTGCGAATCGATGGTGAAGATGTTCATATGGTCATAGCTCTGTATGAAGTCGGCTCTTGTCATGATTTCTCTTGCCTCATGGAGAGGGATCTGCGGTAGTTTGTGTCGATGTTCGGCGTCATACCCGCCACCGGACTCGTTCTCTTTGTCGACGAGGGCTTTTGCCAGCACCATGGCGGCCGATGCGTACTTCTGCTGGTCCATCACATCGTCGTCCATGCCTTCACCCAAAATCCAGCACTTGTTCAAAAACCATGTCTTTTCGGCGTGACAGATCTCGTCGCACGTACGCAGCATATCCTGCGACATTGCTACCCGGTGGAGGAATGATAGCCGCCCGCCCACTTTGTCGTATACTTGCATGAGGATCTCCGACTGCGGTTCTTCTTGATGATATCTTTTGCGCGACTGCTTCAGAGCGGCAATGGCTTGCTCTTTAGCTAGTTCGAGCACGGGGAAAACTTCCATTCTTGTGGAATATTGTTTTAGACGCTCGTACACCCAATAATCATCGCTGTTCAGAACGAGGGTTATGAGGTTACTTGCGGCCCATTGCTCGGCGCGTTGTTGGATGAGTTCCAGGAGATCACGGCCGTCGTCGTCGTCGCGAAGTAAGTGCATACTGTTGATAATGAGGACGAGTGGACGGCCTACTGTTCTACGTCGTTGCAAGGCTACCTTTTCTAATTTGTTGAGAGCTCTTTCGATGTCTAGGAGCGCGGTAGTCTCACGAGGGCCTCTGATGCTGAAAAGGCTGCCGATGTAGTCTTCGCTATATTCGAAGTCTAAAGCTTTTCCAAGTCGAATGCGGAATATCTCGAGGTCCGCATGGGCTTCGAACATGGAAATGCCCTCTCCGTTCACTTTCTGCATAGCGTTCAGTAGCATTGAGGATTTTCCTGTGCCCTTTTCGCCAATGAGTAGATGGTAATGCCCCTTGTTAATACCACCAACAATTGCATCAATCCTTTCCTGGTCTATTATTCGCATCCAACGATTATCGCCTTCAGGGATGGTTGTAGTGGCTTCACTCCCCGAAGCTGCTAGTTCAAGTACAGGATCGCCCGGGTCGAAAGCTTTCTTCATTTTCTTGAGTATTAGATATTTGTAATATCGATGGTAACCATACCCAGCCAATCTGTGATTCCTATGCATTAACAATGATGAATTTTCCAGCAGGGTGTTCATCACTTACCCAAGTACCATGAGAGACACAATGGTCGTAGCCGCGCTCTCAAACATCTTGAATAGCGTTGGAGACCATTTTGGGGGTTGTTCGACCTTCCCTGGCTTACTTATTTCCTCAGTATCTGCGTTCGATGGTCCAATTTGGCCAGGAACGGGTGGACCGCCATAACCATTGATATGCCGCATGGGCTTATAGCTCGATGGCCAGTGGCGACTTGGAGATGTGGTACTTAAGATGGATGGATGAAACTGCCCGTACCTTCTCACTGGCCTGGAGAGAATGACTGAGCATTGGAAGAACATTGTGAGACTCTGGCATTTGCTCCTTCGAGGTATAGCTTAGACAGTAAAGACACAGAATAAATATACATGCATAGTAGTTCTACTAGTGAGATATCTTCTGACATACAAAGGCTTCCTGAAGCTGGAGCAATCTTATATCACGTTTTCTGTTGCACACAGGGACCTGTATCCAAGATAGGAAAACTGGATTCATACCTACCTGGAGTGTCAAAGACTTTCGTGAAGCCATGATATAGCTGGCCCCCACACGTATCTACCTCCATACCTGAACCGTGGAAGTCATAGAGTCTAGACCCTAAATGGCGACGACGGGAGGCTGGGCGGTCGCTTACCTTAGCTTTGGAATGGAACTCAACGTCATAGCAACAAACTTGGTGAAAACAAACACGCGCCCAGCTTCCATCACCGGTACCTCCACTCCACTCTGCTAATTCGCAAAACCAGACCCAAGATCAGTCGCCATGGTCAAAACGAGACAATCGACGCTAAAGAGGCGCTCCAGCGCCTCTTTAGCGGAATTGTCGAAAACGCATGCTCCATCATCCACGTCCAAGATCCCAAATACTCTTCGCTTCCCTCTTCTTGTGCTCATTAGCCTGACATCATCCTCTGTGCTCTATTCTCTTTCCTCAGCAATCACTGCAGGTGATCTCTCGAGCGTAAGCAAAAGTCTCAATGACTGGTGGGAAATTACTGGATTGCTTGGTTGGAAAACCGCTCAGCTTGCGGTTGGGTGGTGGGGGGGTTACGATGGTCAGGATTGAAGCGTGCGGTGTGAATCGTATTAGTAGCTGACATGATTCCCTAGGCATGGATCTTGGTTCCCTGACATTACTGTCCCATATGCCACACCTGTACCTTCTCACAACTTTCTATGGAATCCGGCCAACAACCATGATCAGCTGTCTGACCATAGATATTTTGACGACATGGCTCCCATTCCGCCTGCTTCGAGAGCTCTCTCCCACCCATATCACCAATGCACCCAAAGGACTGGTTTCAAATCGATCAGTTATCAACGATCTCTCTGTGCAGGTCTATACCACTCTTCTAGCAGCTGGCATCTACGGTGTGGTCGTCTTTGGTAGCTTTAGCACTTGGTTGCCCGTCTACCTCGTTACCCATTTTGATGGACTACCGGATATTTCTGCGGCTCACAGTGCTGCGCTTCCGTTCCTCATCATGTCATTCATACCAATTGGCTACGCAGCAAAAGAATTCCTATTCACAGCAGCGACTGGTGCTAGGGCTGATGCATATGACAAAGAGTTGGCGCGATTCAACCCAGCGACAGCCACTCTCGGTGAGACCATTATTCACAACATCTTTGGATACTCCAAGCGGACCAGGACTTTGATTAAGAGGACTGCTACTGTCGCTATAACCGGTGGCCTGCACACTTGGCTTCAAACATATGTCGCAATAGAAAGCGTGGAGGGTTTTGGAGCGGCCGGATGGTCCGTTACTTGGGCTATTGCCGCCGTGCTGACAGGGGCAGCTTTCTGGTGGGTTGCTGATGTGGAGGGCATTTCGAACTGAGGTTGAGATTCTGCGTCATGGCATTTTGAAATCATTTCTTTCTAATTTTTAAAATGCTGTCGAGGTCGCCTTAGGAGATCATATACCACAGAGCTCGACTTACTTTCTAGGCTGTAGCCTATTGACCCATGATTTTAAGCTTTTCCATGTTTCTTGTGCTTTACCTGTTGTACGACGAGCCAACGGCGATTAGGGAAGCTCACAACCAGTGATAAGGAGGCAAATGTAATCCATCATCAATGTGAAGGAAGCGGGCACCAGAAAGCCGCAATGCAAGATCAATTCTGTCTTGGCTTCACAATGCCATCGTGCACTATGTAATAAAGCACGGTGCTATCGTCGCCAACAGTTGCCAGCAATACCCTCTTCCCTCCTCGTCGTGCCTTGTCGTCTTCGCCTTCTCCGCCCTTCTCTTCTTCTCCTTCCCCCAGGGGTATCTTCCCCACAGCGTCAAACACCTCCGCAAACTTTCTTAAACTCCACTTCTCCCTTACATGCGTAGGCAGCACCCATTCCCTCTCCAGAGGCACATCTGTTTCCTTGACACCCGCCTTCAGCATCTCCACCTGCTCATCTGGGTGGACATAGACACGTCGTGGAGGAATGCCGGAAACTAAGGGTCGTGGAAGAAGGCGTTGCGAGAGAGGGGAATTGGTGTGGATTTGTAAGGAGGTCCAATCATGCTGATATTGTAGATTGTGGAGAACTTGAGATGCAAGATTGGTATAGTGGGAGCTGTGGGTGAGCGAAGACTTGGGTATAAGGTTTGTGAGGCCGGAAGGCGGAGTCTCTATGAAAGCGGCCATTGGAGAAAAAGAGATAGGATCGGAAGCCTATCAAAGAGGCTTCCGTGTGGCTTGTACTTCAATGTTTCTTTGGCTCATGCATTGTAATTGTACCATGGGTAAATTGTAGCGTCGCAAACGATGCTGAGTCTTCTCTCCACTTGCCGAGTGAGCCTTTGTATGATAGTTCACGCTGGACACTGTGAATTAGCAACGGCAACAGAATAGTAATCAGACTTCCTCAGTCTTCATCATTTCAAGCTGTTGATTAACCTCCAATAGAAAGCTTCATTTGAAGACGTTGATACCAAGATTTCTGGCGGTTAATATACATGCAACAGTGCCATAGGCGTGAAGAACACGTGAAAATTAAGACTGGCCAATCAGTATCAAGTGGCAAGCACCCTATTTTATCCGTATATGCCAACAAACCTCCGCAATGTTTCTCTCCCCACTCCAAGACTGAGTCCCAGAACCGTCATTGACGCCATTCAATTACCGAAGCTGCGACGTTCTATCCTTTAGGTCGTTGTTTCGCTGCGACATACCACTGACCCAGAACTTACTGAGCCCGATAGAATGTCCTAAATTCGCCGCCAGACTCCTTTATATTCCGCAACCACACCTCAACATATATCTCTTTCACCAACTTCTGCCTTCCAGACATATTCCACTGATCTACGCGTCCTAAGGATGTCAAGCTTTGCAACCTAAACTGCGTCGTCGGCGTCTTACAACCCTACCCGTGATCCAACTTTCCCGGGTTATCCGCTTCGAACAGTGGGGGCGACTCAGACGGCGACATAGTATCTTTCAAGCCTGCTCTCCCGACCAGTACATTTTACAACGTTTTCTTCAAACATGGCGAGTATTGACGCCTCTAAGCTCTCAGGTTCTCGGTCGCCACAATCTTCTGGTGATCTTGACGGCGCATCAAATAACCACCCCCAACGCCCCTCTCACGGCCGTCTTCGCTCCGCTTCGATCAAATTCCTAGAGTCAAGTCCACCATTGGGCATGTGGGATGCCACAGGCAATGCACTGGCACAGGCGCCGACACCTGGAGAAATTCGGCGAGGTAGCTTTTCACACAATGGATGGGATGGCCCGGTTCAGCGTCGCAACAGCACCGTCAGCGAAGAAAGCGTGAGGCGGCTGTCAAGACAGAACTCGGCGCAAATTCCTTCCAGCATTGGCAGATCACCACAAAGCCCACTAAAGACCCATAAGGAGACGGCCGATGACGATCCATTCTCTGGCTTCTTTGGGCGTGGAGAGATGGCAGACCAGAGTTACGTTCCGAAGGCCAAGGGTCTTCCCAAAATGTTTCAAGACTCTGCTGAAAATGAGCCAACGTTTCAGAGCAGAGACCTTCCTAATAAATTCGCCGATCCTGCAAACCAGAAGCCAGGCGTGGCAAAGGCTCCAGCTAATATGTCACGGAAACCCAACGATGACGATGACGATCTTGATCTTTTCCTAGGCCGAGGCGAGATGTCTGACCAGAGCTATGTGCCCAAATCAAAGGACCTTCCTAATAAATCTCATGATCCAGATGAGGATGCGCCACCATACCAATCCAGAGGCCTCCCAAACAAGTTCGCCGATCCTGCAGACCACAAGCTCCCTGAGAAGTCCTCCGGCTACACACCTGCACCAATCGACCATGCCTCCTCCAAATCATCATCCACCGCTCCAGGCCCTGACGCTGACGGCATCTACCCTACAGGCTATAAATTCCCTCCCCAACACACCTGGGGCGAAGCCACCATCATCGGTCTCAAAGCATTCTGGAAGTTCACCATCACCCCGGTTGGCTTTCTCGTCGTGCTCTATGGTCTCAACGTCGTTGCCTGGGGAGGCATGCTCTTCCTCCTACTCATTGGCGGCGGAAACCAGTACATGTGTTACCCAGCCTATCTGCACGGTATTAAAGCCTGCAACGATCTTTACTCACCACGCCGTATTTGGATTGAAACAGACTCCCAGATCCTCAACGCGCTGTTCTGCGTTACGGGATTCGGACTTATCCCCTGGCGGTTCCGCGATCTCTACTACTTGCTACAGTACCGTGTGCGCGGCCGACACGACGCTCTTCGCAAGCTTGCGGGAATCAACCGAGGGTGGTTCCGCCTCCCTGGTAGCTCCGACCTCCCTATCGAAGAATCTCCGCTTGTCGACACCGAAGGTCCCATCTCTTCTAACCCTGCGATCCCCATCCCCATGAAGAAAGCCCCCGACCCACCCTTGACAGGCATTCGCGCCCCGCCAACCAAACTCTGGAAACTCGACTACGTCATCTGGGCGTATGTGCTTAATACCTTCCTGCAAGCCGTACTTTCGGGTTTCATGTGGGGATTGAACCGGTTTGATAGGCCGAGCTGGAGTACCGGGACGTTTGTGGCGTTGGCATGTATTGTTGCTGCGCTTGGAGGACTGATGGCGTTCCAGGAGGGAAAGAGAGTAAAGAGGGTAGAGGGAATTCCGGTCAAAGAGGAGGAGATGTTGAGGGATGAGGAGAGGGCGATGCATGAGAAGAAAGTTCGCAAGGCGGAGAAGAAAGAAGAGCAGAAGAGGGAGAAGGCGAGAAGCCGGCTCGCTGGAGCGAAGGGAAAGCAAGGAGGGACGGTTGAGGAGAAATCCAGGGAGAACATAAGCGAAAGCGGTTTGTGAAGAGAAGAGAGGGAAATCGGACGAAGCGTATATGAGCCTTTTCGATCAACTTACAGCATCTTAATTTTCAAGGCGACGTGTGTTTTGTCTGTTCAAGAGGCGCACTATCTGAGGGCGGATCTTTTACACACGGAATGTGAGAGCTCACTGCCCACTTTCTTAAGGCACAAGTATAGCAAGACGTGTGGTTTCAACTGGCCGGGCCCTTACGATCCGGCTCTTCTCGAGTGTGGCGATTTCTCTAGGGATACAAGGGATCTCTCATATGTTCACAAGCACCTTCATTCCGTACGTTCCACCTTGTAGTTTCCTTACGGTTCCCTAGCCAGACTGTTTAGGGTAAGCGTTCGGGTCCCTCCCGCTCAAGATTAAGATTGACGTTAAAGCGGGTTTGGACTCTGGTCTAGGAGCGCAGCTACACGGTTTGCACATAGGGGAATGTTGAGTCTTTGGCGGAATTTTTCTACTGGAAGAGGGAAACGCGTGAGGGCGATGTTTATAGAGGTGTGCAAGGGCCGGCTAGCTAGCTAGGCAATTCATTTTGTCTACGGAGTAGAGTGTGGTGTCTTGATAGATGCCATTGTAGACAATGGCGACTTGTGAACCAGTTGGACTGGGGCAATGGTTAACTCGGTAGCATGAGATATCTGTTTATTTCTCTATAAGAACGATGCTCGATGCCATCTATATCTATAAATGCCCTACATATCCAACCATATCACGCCAAGACAATGCAACGCCCCCCCTCCCCCCTCCCCCCTCTCCCCACACTCAAACCCAACCCCTCACAACCCCTTCTTCCTCTCCTTCTCCCTCGCCTTCGCCGCCTTCTCCCTCCTCTGAATCACACCCTCGGCGCCTACACCGCCAAACACCAAGCCCACACCCACCCACTGCATCCCGCTCAGCCGGTGCCCAAACCACACAACGCTGAGCATCATGGTGAGCATCTTGCGCGTCACGGTGACGGTGACGAGGAGCAAGCTTGAGAAATGGCTAAGGGTATAGTATATGAAGATCTGGCCTACGGCTCCACAAGCTGCGAAGCCTAGGATGTCCTTGCCTACGGCTGGGTGTTGCCGGATGAAAGCGAGGGCGGAGGAGAACTCGTTTGCGGCGGAGGGGGGAATTGAGAGGTAGGTGAAGAGGGGGGTGCTAGCTAAGAAGGGGGAGAGGAGGAGGTAGAGGGTTGTGAGGAGAGTGGAGAGAATATTTTGGGCGACCATCATTTGCGGGCCGGAATAGGGGCGGTAGGAAGCGAAGATGTGGTCTTGGGTGCTGTTTGTGAGGCCGTCCAGGAGGAGGTTTATTCCGAGGAGGAAGAGTCCCCATGTTGAGGACTGGTTTGTGGTGGAGCTGGAGGATTTCTTAGTGGTGGAGGGGTGGTGGAGTGTGAAGACCGCGACGCCGGCGGTGACGAGGAAGACAACGAGGTATTTGTAGAGGGGATATCGTTTGCGGAAGATGGTGAGGTGCAGGAACATGACGGGGAGAAGTTTGCATGATTTGGCGAGGATGAACGTGATGTAGTCTATATGCGCCAGACTCGCGTAGCCGAAGGGAGAGGCGAGGGAGGAGGTGACGGCCACGAGGATTAAGGGGAAGAGGATGGATTGCGAGATGAAGATTGCGGGGGTCTTTTGGGAGGAAGGGACGGAGAAGAGAAGGTAGAGGTAGCCTGTTAGGGCGGCGAAGGTGGATTGGATGGTGTTTAGAAAGATGGAGTGGGTGAAGCGGGTAGGGGCGTGAGAGGGGCCGTATGGCGTGGTTGTTATGCGTTCTTGGAGGAGGGCCCAAGAGAGGCTGTGGAGGTTAATGGGAGGTCAATGGAAGGGTTATGGAGGGTAGCTCGTACAATGATGCGTAGATTCCGGCCACGCAGATGATGAGTTGGGCGAGACCTGCTTGCTCTGGGGTTTCTTCGGGGGATGGGGCCTTGACCGTGCCATTTCTGGCCATCGATTTGGGCTTCTGCGAGTCGCCATTACTTTGTTTCCATCCATCGCTAGGCGATTCATTTGACCCTTGGCTGAAATCTGAGGGCTTCCGTTGCAGCGGAGTTGCTTGTTTTGTTCTGGCCATTGGGGTAGGTATTTGGCAGTGCGAATCGAGATATGTGGAAGTTAATGTGGACGATTCTCGCTATACCTGAGACCTGAACGGTGAGGAGTAGAGACTACACCTCCATGAATACAAGTAAGGAACGCTGTTCAATGGGGATGGTCGGGTTATCGCATGCCAACTGCCAAGACTGCAATGTGTTCCAAAGTGGAAAGCGATGCACGAAAATATAAGGTTTCCCGAATCCCTGGCCCTGCTTCCGCCGCTGCAGGGGTACCTAGCCCGAATTGTCCCGGACGTCACCAAATTTCTTTAGCGTTTGTTTTTTGGCTGGAGGACTGGGGACTGAGAGATTTTTTGTTCAAAGCTTCACTCCCTCTATCTCCATTTGTTTTGTAGAATACTTTTATTCCAGCCCCTCGTGTACTTCTTGTTGCTCCATTCTTGATTCGATTCCCCTAATTGAAAAGCCCTCTCATTCTTCCTCTGTACAATATCTTCTGGCACTATTGAAACCCTAATAATGGGAGAGAAAAGCAGTGACGTGAATTCTACTGGTGAGCTTCCAGTTTGACATGCGTGTTTTATACGCGAAGGAACGACCTGGGAGCCTATCTCTGACTTTGCTCACTCCATACAGGTTCTTCTGACACAAACAAGAGTAATTCTCCGGAAAGGAAGGCTATAATTCGGAATGGCGGAAAGCCGACATCACCGGAAGAGGAGCCGAAGGAGGAGCAAATTGTGGACCGTGAGTTGTTGAGCAATTCCTCTGGGCAATGGCTTATTCTCTTGCAGATGTCTTCCATGTCACAGTCAAGCTTCCCCATCAACCCTATAAGACTCAGGTTACGGTAGGACCACGCCTTCCGTTTCCCCCGAACCTTGACTCACCCATCGCTAGGTCTCAACGCAAGAGCAAGTACAAGACCTAAGGCAGTCCATAGTCGAACAACCGAGTACATTTCAGTACTCCTGCTTTCACCTCGAACACAAGGGGCAGCGTATCAACGATTTCATCGAGCTATCAGAGGTTGAGGGACTCACCGCAGGATCCCAATTGACGCTGATAGAGGACCCGTATACCGAAAAGGAGGCACGGATGCATATGGTCCGGGTACGAGAAATTATCGGCGCTGCTGGGAATCGAGTTGATACCCTCCATGGCATTTCTGCTGGGTTGTCTTTGCATGACACTGTCTCTCCTTGGAAAGAGCCCGAAGACGCCTCCAGTTCTAAAGAGAAACATATGAATGAAAAAAAGTCTAGCACCCCTAATGCCTTGGAAGACTACAAATTTGATGCCCCAGCTTCGATTCGCACGCTCCTGTCTCCTGCTCAAGAACAGCCACCAAAGACAGTGAAGTCTATCACTGCGTCGGCTTGGAATCCACCGCCACATCATCTCCGCCAGAAAGGCCACCTTCTCTACTTACAGCTTACTACAAACGAGGGCGAACAGTACCAAATCACTTCCCACGTGTCAGGTTTCTATTTGAACAAGTCTTCGAACAGCAAATTCGATCCCTTCCCAAGACCGCCTCCCAAAAACGCATCCGCGCACTCTCTTCTCTCTTTGATATCAAACCTCTCACCGTCGTTCAAAACCTCGTTCACTGCTCTTCTCGAACAGAACAACAAGCGGGATCCCCTAGCGAATTTCCAGCTCACAAATGCTATACCTTCCAGCCCTTGGCTTGTTGCCCCTGCAGCTTCCTCACTAGCCGCTCATCAACCAGATCTTACGAGAACGCAGGAGACCTATCTCATGTCTGGTATAGAGAATACAGAGACGTTGCGCGATTGGAATGAAGAAATTCAAACTACGCGAGAGCTCCCTAGGGAAACTGTGCAGGACCGTGTCTTTAGGGAGCGATTAACGTCTAAAATTTATGCCGAGTTCAATGAGGCTGCAGCTCGAGGAGCAGTTATGGTTGTACGTGGCGAGGTTGCGCCCCTCAACCCTACCGAAAGCAAGGATGCTCAAATCTTTGTGTATAACAATATCTTCTACTCCTTTGGTGCGGATGGTGTAGGTACCTTCACTTCAGAAGGTGGCGATGAAGCTGCGCATGTGGCCGTTGGGAAAGACGTGGTCGGAGTAAAAGCCGTCAATCAGCTCGACATTCCCGGCTTGGCAACGCCTGGCACAATCATTGTGGACTATCTGGGCAAGCGCCTTGTTGCGCAGAGCATAGTACCAGGGATATTCAAACAGCGAGAACCAGAAGAGTATCAAGTTGACTATGGTGGAGTGGAAGGCCGGGACGTTGTTACTGAGAACGAGGCGTTTGTGTCTACATTTTCACAAGTGTCGAAGGCATTTAGAGTCAAGAAACATGCCGTCTGGGATAAGGAAGGCAAGAAGCACGAACTTGAAGGTAGCGTGGAGACCAAAGGATTACTTGGCACCGACGGTCGAAAATATATCCTGGACTTGTATAGACTCACGCCGCTTGATATCCAGTGGCTCGATGGCTATTGGTCTGATTCGGATGGTCAAGCTACTAAACCTAAAGAGTGCAATTATCCACATCGTATGGCGGTGATGAGACCAGAGCTTGTCGAAGCTTACTGGAGGCTCAAGATGGGTGACTACGTCCGGGAAGAGGTTGCGAAACGAAGGAATAACTCCGAGGAGGCAAACGACTCTAGCAAGAGCGATGGAGCAATTTTGGACCCAGCGAATGGCAACACGAATGGACGAGAGGTTACCTCGTCAGGGACTGAAGCTGAAACCGCAGAGTCCGGCAAGGAACAAGAGCGTGTCGATGTCTCGGCGTTTTCCTTAACATTGAATCCAGATGTGTTTTGTGGGCAGGTTCCACAGACAGAGGAAGAAAAGGAAGAATGGTCCAACGATGAACAAGCCGTAAAGGCAGTGTGCGAGCATCTTCACCAAAGGATCATGCCCGAGTTGGTGAGCCTCGACGTTTCCACAAGATTGTATATCTGCTGATATATCTGACCAAACAGGTGCAAGATTTGAAAGAAGGAGAGGTTGGCTTTCCTATGGACGGTCAATCCCTGGGCCGACTGATGCACAAGCGAGGTATCAATATCCGATATCTAGGAAAGCTTGCTACTCTCGCCGAAGAGCAGGGTTCGCGGTTACGCGCCCTCAAGGCGTTGGCTACACAAGAAATGATTGCGCGAGCGTTCAAGCACTTGGCAAATCACTATTTGAAGGACTTGCCAACAGCTTTCGCGACCGCTTGTCACGCCCATCTGCTCAACTGTTTGTTGGGCACTGGTGTCAACGGGTCACCAACAGTAGAGCTCGATGAGGATCTCAGATTCTTCTACAAAGATGCTAATTACACGTTCACGGAAGTGAACCCAATAAGCCTACAAGCCGAGATCGAGTCTCAAGTCCAGCTTCGATACAGATATGTACTCGAAGCAGACTGGGTTTCTAGCATAAAACATGTACAAATGTTGCGAGAAATTGCATTAAAGCTCGGCCTCCAGCTCACTGCCAAGGATTATCATTTCGCACCAGAGCCTGCGCCTGAGAACGATCAATCTGCTTCAGCTGCAAACGGAGACGCTGATCATTCAGCACTTAACGGTCATGTTGCCAACGGCGGAAGCCACAAGAAGAAAAGAAAGAATGGCGGTCGTAGTTCCCCGAGCTCCTTGAATGGATCAGTCGTGCTGGACTCACAGGTTACATTCACCGCAGATGATATAGTAAACCTTGTACCCATAATTAAGGATGCTAGCCCGAAGAGTACCCTTGCTGAAGAAGCTCTGGAAGCAGGGCGAATTTCCATGATGCAGAATCAAAAAGAACTTGGCCAAGAACTGTTACTTGAGTCGCTATCATTGCACGAGCAGATATACGGTATTTTACACCCTGAGGTGGCTCGGGTCTACCACCAGCTCGCGATGCTGTACTTTCAACTCGATGAGAAGAGTGCGGCAGTGGAATTGGCACACAAGGCTGTCATAATCTCAGAGCGCACGCTTGGAATTGATTCAAATGAAACAATTCTAAGCTATCTCAACCTCGGTCTCTTTGAGCACGGTAATGGCAATACAACCGTGGCGTTATCATGCATGAGACACGCCCTTGAGCTTTGGAAAATCATATACGGCTTGAAGCATCCAGACTCGATCACCACCATCAACAATGCGGCGGTGATGCTTCAGCATCTGAAATACTACCATGAATCACGGTTGTGGTTCGAAACATCTCTTGCTATTAGTGAAGAGGTCTCAGGCAAGCAATCCGTAAACGCTGCTACTCTATCCTTCCAGCTCGCTCAGGCCTTGGCCTTGGACCAAGATCCGAAAGGCGCTGTCAATCGCATGCGGGATGCATACAGCGTTTTCCTAGCGAAGCTAGGGCCGGACGACCGGAATACAAAGGAGTCTGAGGGCTGGCTCGAGCAACTAACCCAAAACGCCGTGTCCATTGCCAAACATGCCAAGGACATACAGGCACGGCGGATACGTAAAGTACTGCTCACTCCTAAAGTCACCCTGGGAACACGTCCGCAACCACAGGTCGGGCAATCTCCCACGGATGTTGTCAATGGTAGAGATGCCAGAAGCAGTAGAGGGCTAGATTCCCGAAGCATTGATGAGCTCATGAGCTTCATCGAAGGAGGCGGGGATACGTCCAAGAAGACGCCAACGAAAAAGCGAATGGGCCGAAATGGACCGCGAACCCGTCGTACTTAATCCTACCACGAATATCTCTCAAAGACCATCTAAGAGACACTGATGCAAGCATTCTGTATCTAACAATTGACGTTGGGTGTACGATACGAGTCTGTTTAGAAGCTTCTTTCTAATTTTGTGGGGGTTTCTAATCTGTACATGGCGAAAGTCTTCTTTCTGCATCAATGGGGTTAGGGTCCTTTCTTTTAGCATCGCCGCTCAGATCAGGATCTCTTGTATATTATCTCATTTGTGAGCGCGCACAATACCTTGGCCAAAGGCTACAATCGTATGTCAATAGTCGTGCTAGGTTAAGCAATCGAAGGTCCTTTGACAACGGTGGACATCAGCAAACCAAGCGATGAGAAAAACCCAAGTCCAACCCTTAGCGTTCTACAAGAAGGCACTATCAAAATCCGTGATTCTGAAGTCTTTGTACAATCACAGGTCACCGTCGATCTAGCTGGCGGTTTCGGTGCAACAAGGCATGATGAAATGGCTACATAAGTCTTTTTGTCCAGTTGATCATCTTGCGCACGTTCCGCTGTTGAACTTGAGTCACTGATTACCATGTCCTAAAGAAATGTACAAGTCTATTTGTGCGTTTGAGGATCTCTACTGCAACCTGGTGTTGTTGTTTACTGATTGCCTCAGTATCTCAGACGTGCTAGAGCTAAGCCCCTTCGGGTTAGCGCTTACTACGCAGGCTCCGTGCAGCACAGATGTTTACATCAAAACAATCACTCAGCAGAACCACACTTACTACGGACAACATCATAGCATTGCATCAGCTAGCATTCGAGGGTATCGCTATTCAGTAGTATTGCTTCAATCGCTCGACTTACTAGCATGCTTTATCTTGCATATATTGCTACTCGGCCATTGATGATCGGTTCGCTTTAATTCGATCAAGGCAAGAGTTGGAGCTTTATAAAGAACTAGACAGGCAGGGCTTGGAAGAAGTGAAAAATCAAAAGATATGAGCTGAATGGACTCATTTGCTTCCTTTTCCTCAGTACGCTGGAGACATCAACTAGAGTACGATCGATCCCCGGCATGGGCTACTCAACCGCGGTGGACCACAGCACGATGCAACCGTCTACTCCGTCCTTTATCCTCAAAGATCGCTTGTCTCCGTAAAAGTCGTCAATTTGAATTAAAACGTGGAGGTGAGGTTGCTGGTCTGGGGCGGGGCCCAAACGGCAAGCAAAAGCGGACTGAGGTCTACAGCCCACCGAGCGCCAATGCTTTGTCACATGAGAACCCGGTGCTTCAGTCGTCAAAGACATCGAAACCAGATGATCAGGAGTGGGCGCCGAGTCCTGTTCCGCGAAAGAGGATCAAGCGTACATATTCTTCGAAAGATGGCGGGCACGTGGTGAGGCAGATAAGTAGTAAAAACGAAGCCTACGAATCTTCTCTGCTACAGGAGGCTAGCATTAAGATGCCAGATTCCCACGACTTCTTTGCCCACCGCCGAACACAAGCTTCAGTGGGGATTTCTGGGCCAAAATCCGCAAATGGAGACGAACCATCCGTCTCAGGGTTAAGGCCCCAATGTCCTAAATCATCGCACAATACACAGAGATTTCCACCAAAATCGTTCTGTCGGCACGCACGCTATGTTGAACCTGATCATTGGAAACTAATCAATGGACTCTACAACGGATTAGATATACTGCTGAGAGCTACTGAGAATGGTAGGGCAGGCGATGAACGAGGAGCCCGGTCACTCTTCTCAACGTGCTTGGGGAAAGTACCAGAGTACATCGCTGAGGAACAGCTGCGGTCAGCGGCAGACGACCCAGAGAGTGACATTGACGTAGCATCGTCAGTTTATAACGACCTCGAGGCTCTTGGCTCCTCGCCTACAGGTGGCTGGAAACCACTTAGAGAAGTCATCAGAGCTCATGGTGTTTTCATACTAGGAAACGCTTTCAAGGATGGTTTGCTCAGTCCTTCTCTAGCTCGTGACTTGATCGTGATCTGTCTACACTATCACGCCTATGACGAGGCGCAACACTTTGTTGAGTGCATCATCAGCTTGATGGAGCCTCTCCAGAAGACGCAGTCCACCCCCAAGCGGCTATTTGCTCCTGAATTTTCGGTCGAGTTGAGTACCTTGAAGTACTTTGTAACTGCTTCTGGAAGATTTCGCTTCCTCTATCTACAAATAGCCACAATGCTCAGCGATGGGATACTGCCAATTGAGTGGATCTCGAGTCGTAGTATGGTCGACTGCTGGAATGGAGTCATATCTTCGATCACACAGGAGGATGAGCATGCCAGGGCAGCCGCAGCACTACTTCAGACTACCATGTCAGTGGCAAATGGTGGAGTATGCCCGACGTTAGCTGCTCGAGTACATCGAATTCGACTGCTGGAATGCGGCATGATAAGTGCCACTGTTTGTAAGACCGTTCAGTCAATCATAAACACACCACCAATCTCTCCACCGGGCAGTGATTCCAAAGCTACTAAAATAGGCAAAGCATCAACCAGCGTCTTATCCAATGTATTGACTGTTCTTTGCGCTGTCGGCCTCCTCGGACGTCCGACTTCGCCGGGATTGGGCTGTCTAAGAACACTGAACCTGACTGTTATGCAAGATCTAGCCCTTACAGCCCATCAAGCTTTGACGATAGAGGGATACGATGCCAATGGAGGCCAGATATCCGAATTATACGCGGAGCAGGCATGCTTGCCATTCCTCGCAGCTAGATTAGTAGAAGAGAGAGCATGCGATTCTGGCAAAATGCTTGCTCCCAGCAGATCCGTCCCTTTAGATATTATCGCACGGTTAAGTTGCAGAGAATCATTGCCTAGCAGTGCAGCGTCCTTCATCTGTGCCGTTGCACACTGTTGCGAGCGAGCAACATCCGCCGGAATCTTCGAATATGTGCACAGCATCGTTAATCAGCTTACAAATATCTCTACATCCTCGGATTATGAAACGACGACTCGAACACTCTGCGGCCAAATTGCTGTGGCTGCGGCGTTTGAGTACTCAGAGGAGACGAATCATCCGAAACACCTGGACTGGGCGATAGACTTGGAACAGAACATAAATGGGAGGAAGGTGGAGACGAGCTACCGAACTCCTGGCAAAACACCAGCCCAGAGATCACACAAATCAAAGTCCGGCTACCGGTGGGAGGAGGGCATCTGCGAATGGGTGGCCAAAACACCGGGTACTCTCTGGCCAAGAGCAGAGTTCGTTCATCATTCAAGGACGTTACCGAGCGACAGCGAGTTTGAGAGTGACTCGACAACTCTCTCTGTATCGCCTTCGAAGCAAAGTCTGCCAGATCTACAACAAAGGTCGCCATGGCTGACATGTAATACACCTACTACAGCCCCGGTATCAAATAAAGGGCCCAGTCACCTCACCAGATATCCACTCCCCAAGTTTCAGAAACCTGTCGGCAAAACTAGCCACGTCGGCAAGATGATTGACACTGCTGACGAACTCCAAGCTCTATACCATGAAAGTATTATGTCCCAAAAGATAGCGACTGATGACACCGAAGACGAGCTGTCAACCCCAAATTCTTCCCAAGAACTGCAGAGAACTGGTCGGCCTAGGCTACGTGAGCTCACAAACATAGGACCAAGCATGGAGCGTAAGAGAGTTGGGAGGTGGAAGCAGAGTGGCGAGACAAGTAAGCGTAGGGCGTTGTGCCTTTCTATGAAACCAAAGATGCAACAGTCAGTAGCGGGTCCGCCAAAGGTTGACGAAGGCTTTGAGGAGAGTGAGGATGAATTGAGTACTTTGGCATGCTAGGATACCTATGTATGACAGCATGCGTGCGACGTGTTGGTGTATTTCGGATTGGATAAAGGTCAAATTAGTAGAGACAGACTGCTGGTGCTACATAATACATTACACAGCCAGTACGGAATACGCCGTACGGTACCGCTTGCAATAATGATTATAAAGTGGGGGGAGTTGATGCATCAATAAAGCGGCACCGATGACGAATTCGGGGTTCTGATGATTTCTTTTGAGTTGAAGCCTTAAACAGTGATGAATATCGATTTTCTTCAAGTCCCGATGTCTTGCACCAATGAGAGAGTGGGAAGACCAGATTAACGTTGACGCCGCACGTTTCATGTTTTGCGTTGTCCAACCATCCCGCCAAGCGCGGCAACCCGATTCACTCCCCTCGGCCTCCCCTGCCTCTTGTGTTACCCTTGATATCGCCATCTCCTTCTTTGGAGTATCTTCGACGTGAAACGACCATCATCCTTTTTGACATTCTTTAAACCTCACTCTCTCTTCAGCTTTGTTTTATTGTCGTTGACGGCACCTTCGCGTCACTAAACCCCTCAGTTATTGCCAAGACACACTCTTTTGAACCTCGTCACTGGTCAATACGATTCATTGGAAGTCTGAACTTTGCTTCGTTTCATTCTCAGGATCAGGGATCTTGTATCGGTATCAACTTGAGCACATGAGCCTGTAGCGAACTAAAGTGATCCAACAAGTCCACGTCAGCTCTCGAGTATGTCCTCTGCAGAACCATTGTTCGCTACCATCGCTAATACTAACTGACTTTAGGATCTGCGTGTTGCTTCGATTGCTCCAGCACTCGGGCAGCGACTCGGAGATCGACCACTTCGCATTCTTCATCATCCACGCTCATTACTTTCCTCTGTTGCCGGCTCAGCAGAGGGATTTCTAACCAGTTAGCTCGAGGCTTTCGCTCCATTCACTTGTTAGTGCTCTGCGTCCATTCAGCAACTCCATTGCTACCAGGCTTGCTTGGGCGATCGCTATTCCTCATCTCTGCCGTGGTTCAGGATCTTGACGACCGCCATGGCTTCTGTGAACCGCCAGCTCCTCCTAGCGTCATTGATAAACTTGGTCTTGGGCAATGAATCAGAGAACATGAAAGGTTACAGCGATAGTGTGGATATCCTCAAGAGAGCGCCTCCGCCAGAAACGCCAGCTGCTTTGGCCGCAGAAGCAGTCGACAACAATCGCTTCGGTGGGTACATTATAACCATCCTGGCCGCTGCTGTGTTTGCTCTTGGAATCTACCGAGTCGTCATCTACTCTGTTCGTTATATCCGCACGCTTACATGTCTCAACAACGATACCCAACGCTATTTCAAGATGCCTAGTCTCGCGTTCAGCGGCATCAAACAACACTTATTATACGCTCCACTTTTCCGCAGACGGCACCGCCAACCCGTCAGCATAGCCTCGGTGAACTTGGGGATTCTTCCCAGCCGCTTTCAAGCCCTTTTCCTGACGGCGGTCGTCGCCATGAACGTTGTGCTTTGTGTACATGGAATTGAATGGCATGGACCCAAGTTGCAAAAGCTGCACCACTTCCGAAATCGCACCGGCACTCTTGCCATTGTGAATATGCTACCGCTGGTGATATTGGCAGGCCGCAACAACCCTCTTTTACGCCTCCTCAATATCTCTTTTGATACATTCAACCTGTGCCACCGCTGGTTTGGCAGGATCGTGGTAGCGGAGACCGTTGCTCATAGCGTAGCTCACATTTACAGCACGACTTACAAAAGTGGGTCGCAATGCCATCCACAACCAAAGTCTCTACTAAATAATTACAGGCGGATTGAAGGGTTTCCAAATGGGCCTGCAAAGCACTGTCATATTGACTGGTGTGATAGTAAGGGCCATGTACACAACCACCATATATGCAAGCGCTTACATTGTTCTAGGGTACTGTTGCCATGTTGGCCGTTATACTGCAATCGAGTTCAGCTCTACGCCATGCCTTTTACGAGACTTTTTTACATGTACACATAGCACTTGTTATCGTCATCCTTGTTGTCACGTGGATGCATTTGGATCGTTTACCGCAGCGCCCCTGGCTTGCAGCGTCCATCATCGCCTGGGCTATTGAAGTACGTTTGCCATTCGAGGTCTAGAGTCGGATTTACTGACTTTTCCAGCGTTTCATCCGCATGGTCATCCTTATGTACCGCAACTTCGGGAATGGAAGCACCAAAGCCGAGCTTGAGGCTCTCCCGGGCGATGCTGTCCGTGTAACAGTGAGGATGTCCCGCCCATGGACGTTTGTACCAGGCCAACATGTCTTCATTACCATTCCTTCGGTCGGCCTATGGACCTCCCATCCATTCTCCGTTGCCTGGAGCAACTCGGATGAGCACCTCGACTCGGAAAAAGGCATCGCCATGAACCGCCAAGATATATTCGCCAACCAGCGAACAACCATGTCCCTCATCGTCCGCCGCCGTACCGGCTTTACAAATAAACTTTTCAAAAAAGCCGAGCAGAACCCCGGAGGCTCCGTCACGGTCAACGCCATGGTCGAAGGTCCCTACGGAGGCTCTCAAGTCCTGCATTCCTACGGCACAGTAATGATGTTTGCCGGTGGCGTCGGCATCACTCACCAAGTCCCCTTCGTCCGCGACCTTGTCACCGGGTTCTCAAACGGCACCGTCGCCGCCCGCCGCGTCATCCTCATCTGGGTGATTCAATCCCCCGAACACCTCGAGTGGATTCGTCCTTGGATGACTACCATTCTGGGCATGGATAAGCGTCGCGATATCTTACGAATTCAGCTCTTCGTTACGAGACCAAGAAGCACAAAGGAGATTCACAGCCCGAGCGCGACGGTGCAAATGTTCCCAGGGAAACCGAACGTGGATACGCTAATTGAGATGGAGAGCGAGAACCAGATTGGCTGTATGGGTGTTAGCGTGTGTGGGCCTGGGGGACTGGGCGATGATGTTAGGGAGGCGGTGAGGAGGAGGCAGGGGGTGCGGAATATTGACTTTTTGGAGGAGAGTTTTAGTTGGTGATAGGATGGGGGAGTGGAATCAATAAACTTTGTACGAGTGCGGTTCACGCATGCTCGTTATAAGGAGGATTCTGTAGAATAGTGTTCGGATCGTGCTTGAGGTGGAAGTATATATGTACTTTCTTGTACATAAGAAGTTGAGCAATGAAGCGAGACCATCCTTCAGCACGTTGGGTTCAAAGATAGTTAGGGGCCTGTGACTGAGATTGATGAGGCGATTCCTAAGTCCTACAATGAGATTTGCGCGATTACGAAGTCACACCTATGGGAGGGTTGAAGCCTTCGCTTGAACTTATCTAACTCCTCCCCCGAGTCTCCCCCAGGTCTTCGAGCTTCGTGAATATCTTCAGCTCGATGCTCTGGAATGTAGCGAAGCTGTCTAGTCGGCGCGAATGAGGAGGATTTTTGTTTTGCTTTGCTGAATGGGCCCGAGGGGATAGATAGGTTAGGGTTTGGGGTCTGCAGATGACCCTACCAGGGGCGGAGAGAGATTGATTCTTGGTTGGAGCTGTTGGCAATGGAGGTTTTGTAATATCGGGGTTTCAAAAGGGGGTTGGGATGTGGGTGGTTTTAAGTGGGTGGGTTGAGCGGTAGAATGTCTGTGGATATGGGAGGTTGGTGGTGTGGAGGTAGGGAAGGTTTTGGTGGGAGGTGGTGGATAAAGGGGGGTTGGTGGGTTTGGAATTTCGAGGACGGATCCTGCAGCATCGTGAGAAGAAGGGAAGAGCAACATGGTTTCTCTCATTTCCGAAGCTAGGACGGGCCCCTATGAGAGAAGAACTTCCTTGAGGGTCAGGCCCTTTGCACTTCTCGGCAAAAGTCATACAGCACACTATCAGCGCGACTAGAATGGCCCGATACCCTCGATCACCTTGACTCATGGTCGTACATGCATTGAGCGGCTATCGAGCTTGGACATTGGATACAATTTCCAATTTGATGCTTGGATAAGGGTGATATCCCGGCGTGAAAGGGGTGGAAGAAGAGAGGGTTTGCTAGATCTCAAGGTGGAGGAAGATTTGCAAGATATGAATGGAGGGAGCGCGGTAGATGTTCCAGCTAGGTGAAGCAGACAATGAATTGTTTTTTCTTCAAGGGGAGTTATGAGTGACATAGCAGCTAATTCCATGTAACCCTGTGAGAACTCCGTGAGAAGTAGAATATCCAGCCACTAGAGTCTGCAATTCAAACAGGGATAGAGTACATCTTGCAAAAGGATTGCATTCGAGACTCGAAATGTCGAAAGTACGCTTCTAGTAGCAGCCGGCAATGATATGTCTGGCTTCAAATGACCATGCTCCTGAACTAAATGAGAGTAGAAAACAGGGGGAACAAACCTTTACTACTGCACGTTAGAGAAGATCTAATCAAATCAAAAGTACTCTAGTAGTAAAGAAGAAGACCCCAGCACGACAGTAACAAGGAGAGAGGCAATCCACTCCGCTATGCCTACATCAATATTATTGTAGAAACCAAATCCTACGGCCCCAGGGGGGGGACCGCGAATAATACGCAAGGCCCGTAAGATACGGCCCTCGGGTCTCGAAACACAACCCCGCGGGTTTTCTATACGCTCGCTAAGACTCCCACCTCACTCTGTCCCATCTTCCTACGACGACGGGGGCGATTTGCGTGATGCCTTGAACACTTAACGACACGCACGCTGCCATGGCAGTGCTATGGCGTGAAGGCCCCGATAGGTGCGTGTGAGACGCTTGCCTGGGGCTACCTGGAGGCTGGGGCTGGCTCTGGTAGGGTGGTGGGCGTCATGAGATGCGAAGAGCCTGCGTTTTTGGCTTGGTGTTCGCGGGCGTTTTGTGGCCGTCTGGCATGCTCGTCTAAGGTATGGGAGCGTACATTGCTGCTGCTGCTGGAGTGGCACTGCTGTACTGCTGCACTGCGGGACGAGGTCTTGCGTAGAAGATATCAAGTTATGGGTGGCTGCCACACTGTCAGGCGCCGTTCAGGTAGGGAAGCAAGTGGCCTTTTCATTCTTGTTTGCTTCTTTGCGTGCCGGCACCTTGGACGCTTGCTTGTTTGATTCTTTTTTGCGTCTCTATCTGTCTTCACCCTTCCCCTTTCTTCTCCTCTGTCGCTTGCCTTCTCTTGTCCTTTCGTTCATTCTCATACCTTAAATCTATATGGCTAGGGTGCCATAAGCTGCCCGTTTCTTGCTTCGAGGATGGATACTGATATAACGTTAAGCCTTTCATGGATATAGTTATGTGCCGTTATATACTGCGCTTTGGTTATAGTCCTGCCTGTTTACCAGTCAGTAGACTGCCATCTGTTTCAGGAGAATGGCTTCCCGACACTTCAGGCACGCTAGTCATCCTCTCCTATTCTCTTTCTTCTAGGACTTTGACAGTTTCAAGTCCTCTCGTTATCTCTCTTCAGTGGATTTTCACTGTGACAGGAGAGGCCAGGGCAGACCAGGGACATGAATGAAGTACTGCTCTTAGGACTAGCATACTGAAAAGTTTGAACAAGTCATGTGAAGACTATATCACATTCATCTGCTTTGCCTCGAGTCCTCTTTCGGTTAGCCGGCCGCACAATGATCACTTCAGTAACACAACATCAAGTTTACACACAACCTGGTTCATCACGCTCAACAAGAACTTCATAACCTACGTTAAGACCGCGTTCATTCGCTTCCTCATACCGTCAGGAAGTCAAGATGGCAGACATCGTTACCGATGTTGACTTGACGGAATTGGCTCTCCGTGCGCAAGATCAAGAGATTGCCAGTTTGCGTAAGGAATTAAGGGATACTAAACTCGATCATTCAAGCGAAGTATACGATCTTCGCGAAGAGATTCAAAATTTGCGTGAGGCACTCAACAAATACGAACAGTCGGCTACGGTGGACCGCCATGGGTTTCACGAGCAGCTTCAGGATGAGGAGATGGAGGATGAATATTCTAGTGAGATGGAGGACGAATACCGTAGTGAAACAGGGGATGGATATCCTAGTAGTAAGCTAAGATCCATCTATCCCACATTATGCATTGCTAAAGTGCTTAAGTATCCCATGAGTCCATGAACCAGCAAACCCATCAAGCATCTTATGGAGCCGAGCTCAGTATAGATCCTACACTTCAAGCCGGCCAAGAGTCGTATGCTCAAATTGGAGTTGACCCAGCACCCAACGAGTTTCTGGACCGGCAAGCCCGTCTAGGGGTGTACGACTTACAGGCCAGTGTAGAGGCGACTTCTCACGCCGATCAAGAGTCTCCTGCTCAGTCTGTAGATCTCGGACCAAATACTTTTCACCATGTGCCCACTTCCCGTCAGTTTGTTCAACCAACACGGATTACTGAAACGCACGCTCAGTCGGAAATTGAGATCCCAGCGGATGCGTATCAAACATCCAAATATCTCCAGGCCAATGGACTATCGCCAAGCATTTTGGAGTCTTATATGGAATCCACCGTGGGCTTAGCTTACGATCCTCTCTGGTATCGGCGCATCGGCATCAATGTACCGGTTCCTTCGAATTCCCGAAGCGCGCGAAAGCTAACAGACATTTTTGCGAAAGTGTTTCAAGTTGGTGACAGGTTTTGGGTCCGTCTTCAGTTGGACGACCAGTGGACTCAGCGATGTGCTACGGTAAGCAATGTTTGCAAAGGCAGAGGTTTACGCAGAATTTGTTATACTGATAGCAGTCGTCCTTAGGTTAAATCTCTCAAACCTCGCATGCTCTTTATTGAGCCCTCTCACAATGGATCGTATGGCGTCGACTGTGAAGTTGGTGCATCTCTTGCATCGGTGTACAGCGCAATCTTAAAAGAACACACTGGCACCGCCACTGCGACTTACACTGGCACCCGAAGTTATGACGACATTGACGTCTATCGCCAAGGAGTGTACTTGGGAGACTTGTCCACCATCCGTCAATGGCATCACTTATGGACAGACGATTTTGACTTGTGGGCTGTTAAAACCGGAAACTTCCGCCTTCGCGGTCGCCGATCCTTGCCGTCCAACGTCGAAAAGGGGTCGTTGACCTGGTCACGAGGTATCTGGTTGGAGAAGCTTCCAAATGGAGGCTCACGTCCGTCCGCAAACCAGCTGCTATTTGCGTCCGGCACGAAGGAGAAGATGAAGGAGGGTGAGGTATAGGGGGAACTTTTTCTTCCTGACGGGGTGGTAATGTCGGGTCTCGAGGGGCGGTCTTGTGCTGTTTTGCTGTTATGCTTCTGTGGTTTTTCTTATCGTAAAGGTTGTTCCTTCAATTAATGGGGGGGAGGTGGGGGGCAAGTCGTGGTGGTGCTTTCGTTCAGAGCTTTTTCCTCTTGTGTAAATGCCAATCAGCAGTGCTTCAATCACTAGGTTCTTTCTTTCGACATCACGGAATTCTGCTTGTGCGACTGGACAAGTGACTCGATGAATTGCTAACTCGATCTAAGTAATCGTTGCTTTAGCTTGACGCGGACGTAGAAGACTATGGAAGACAACGAGAGATACCGAAAAGATAGAGCGGCGATGAATCATTTCTTCGAACCAAAGATATCGTTACCTCGAGCGCAAAATAGTAGTTGATTCGCCATCACATCAACCTCGTCTCGGAGAATCCTTCCCATTTCCCATTTCCCGATTCCCAATCCACCTCCCCCCTTTATAAAGGACTCACCTCCCCCTCTCAACCCTCCCACCATCATTCTCACGCCCCCCTACCCAGCTGTGTGTGTGTTCGGGAGGATTTGTGGATATATCAGGAAAGAAAGAATGAATGAAAGAAGCGATGAGAACGGCGTTTTTTGGTGGGGTTCTGGGGAAGTGTGGTTGAGGGTTGGTTGGTGTGGTTTTTTTTGGGGTTTGTACAAAGGTTTCTAGAGGGTTTTTTGGTTTTTTGGGGGGGGCTTGGATGGGGTGGAGATGGTGGGTTGATGGGTTGGATGGGGGGGATGGATGGATGGATGGATGGGTTTGCGCGTGTTTAGCTGGGTTGGACGTGCGAAGGGTGAGGGGTGTGATAGTAGGATAGTGTGATAGTCGGGGGAGGGAGATGAGGATTGAAGGGGTGGTTTTTTCGTATGCGCTGGTGGGGGTTGGGGGAAATGGAAATGGGAATGGGACGGTGTGGTTTCTATGTACTTGAAGTTTACGGAGGGAGGGGAGACGTGTATGAAGGAAATGGACATTTGTTTACGACAAAATGTCACAAAGATTTTCATGTCCAGTCAACCGAACCGAAACCGAATCCTCACCCCCCTAAGCAGCCACAACGTTGAACCCTTTAAACCCCTCATCCAACACGACTCGACACTCCTTCTGATACAACGGAAACCCGCCCGCGTAGTTCAGCTGCTCGCGCGGTTTGCCGGGGATGTTGGCGCCCATGTACTATCGATCGGCGTCAGCCATTGCCTTGTTATGTTTGTGAAATTCGAAAGGATCAGATGGGAGAAAAGGGGAGTGAAAGCTCGATATGCTTCCATGATATATTCGGAGACGAAGAAGGACGGCGCGAGAGAAGGGGGGGATGAGACTGGGGAAACGTACCCAGCTATTCGTGCCCGGGAACAGCGTCTTATCGCTCAGCTCCGTCACATTCTTGCGCCACTCCTCTTCCGCCTCTTTAGTCGCCTCGACCGTACGGATACCCTCTTTGCGCATTTTGGCGATGGCGTCGATGATCCAGCCGCCTTGCACTTCGACGCAGGTGGGGCCGTTGCTGAAGGCTGTGGGGCCCTGTGGCGGGTTAGCTTGGGTATAGTGCTGGGGCATTGGGAAAATTACCTGAGCGCCGTAGAGGAAGAACATGTTGGGGTAGCCGGCGCAGGCCATGCCGAGGTAGGACCAGGTGCCCGTTCTCCATTTCTCAGCCAAGGGGACGCCATTAACGTCGAGGAGCCCCATGTTTTTCATGCCGCCGGTGACCGAGTCGAAGCCGGTGGCGAGGGCGATGAGGTCGACTTCATGGAAGGTGCCGTCGGCGGTGAGGATGCCTTTGGGTTTGACCTCGACGATGGGGTTGGCTTTGACATCGACGACGTTGATGTGGGGGTTGTTGAATTGCTCGTAGAAGTCTTGTTCGAGAGAGGGACGCTTGGTGCCGAAGGCGTGAGGGGGCTCGAGGGGGGCTAGGATGTCCCTCTTAATTGGATCGTTGATGCGTGCCCTGACTTTTTTCGCCCAGAAGTCGTAAGCGTGTCTGTTGGCTGTGGTGTCAAAGAGCATGTCTTTGTATGTTGCTAGCCAGAACTCGAAACCGCCATTCTGCCATAGCTTCTCAAAGAATTTCTCTCTTTCTTCCGGCGTATCATCCGCCGTGTTCTTATCTACAAAGTCAAATGAAAAACCCGCGAACGTTGTAAGCCGATGTCGGAAAAACTGCTCGTAATCCTTCTTGCGTTCCGCTTGCTCATCCTTTGTAAGAGTAGACTGCTGCATCGGCAAACACAGATTCGGCGTCCGTTGAAACACCGTCAAGGTCGCCGCCTTCTTCGCACACTCTTGTGCAATTTGGATGCCCGTAGATCCAGTGCCAATGACAGCGACCTTCTTGCCCGTAACATCCACATCTTCTTCCGGCCAAAAACTAGAATGATGCATCGTCCCTTCAAAGGTGTCCAAACCCTTCCAATCTGGAAAATGCCTCTTTGCCGCAAAACCCGTCGCAAGAATGAAATACTTGCATCTAGCCACTTTGCCATCTTCGCTTCTCACAATCCACTGCTCTTTTTTGGCATCCCACTCGCTGCCCACGACCGTGGAGTCAAAGTGGACATCTTTCTTAACTTGCAATTGCTCCTCCACATGATCGAAATACCGCCGCAACTCCCTCCACCCAGGATACTTGCACGACCAAGTCCAATTCTTCCACACCTTCCCCAAGGAATACTCGTACACGGGAATCGGGCTGTCAACGCGTGCTCCGGGGTAGCAATTCCAGTGCCAGATGCCTCCCAAGTCCTTGCCGGCTTCGAAACACTTGACATTCAACCCCAGTTCATCTCTGAGCCTGTGAAGAAGGTAGACACCACCGAAACCTGCGCCAACGATCAAGACGTCGGTTTCGATTTCGGGTGTGGTGCCATTGGAAATGCCGTTGGAAAGGTTGTTTGATCCGGCGAGGTCTTTGCGGAGGACTTTGGCTTTGCTGGTTGGGAGGGAGGGCAGCGAGGCGGTCTGGACGCCTAGCTGGGCGGCGATGGCGTGGAGACTTTGAGAGATTTGAGTTTGTGTTAAGCAGAGGTTTTTGAAAGGGGACTTACACATTCTCTATGCCGTCCATCCTTGCCTCAAGAGCGGCCATTACTTGGTCTGGAGATCTGGCTACTGCCATGATTGCTTGAAGAGAGATCTACATACGATGCAACGTGGAAGAGCCAAGCAAGCGATGCATGTAGAAGAAAAGACTCGAGAAAACGAGCGGCCATGTACATCAAGATATAACAAGAAAGCAGAGCCCCGCATCCTACTACCTCCCTCATGCTCGAAGCCTTAGCTATTTCTCCATTCCTCCCCAGATGGCACTTTGGAAATGTGGGGTAGCGTTCGTCCTCCCCATATCTCAACGGAAAAAGCAAATACCATTTCCCATCACCCGTGCCGTGAGACAATACCCCGGCACCGATCGGCCATCCCAATCGGCCGGTACCAAGCGCTAGAAAACACGATTGCATGGCCGCGCATCTCATCCTCACTCGACCTATACTCGTAGTCGATAGATCCGGGATAGAGATCGGTCCAGAACGAAACGGCCAAAAGAAAGCACATAGGTCATCTTGGCGAAGATATACAAGGTTAGACAAACTCGATGCAACATGAGTCAGAAAAGATGGGGAATCGTCAAATCATTAATAGATATTATTGAATCGTCATAACCTGTTGGATAGCATCTTCAACCACCTGCCACTTGACGTCGGCATGACAACCTAATTGATGCGCCGGCAACGTATACACGTTTCAATATAATCATACCGGTACTTAATTCTTACATTCTTACGTTAATACTTTTCCAAGTACACCATAAATGAATATATCCAAGTAGAGCTCTGAGGCTTCAGAGCGACGCAATGCTTGCGCCCTAAAAGTTCCCAGGAAGTGTCGTAAAGTCGCCCTTCTGGGTCAAACTACCGATTCTCCCAAGCAAAAATTCCAATTGCCTGTATGCTGCTCCTGGTGCGTACTGAGGGATTTCATGTCCGGCCGTGGCAACCGTAACCCACGTCAAACCCCTTTCTGTATGCGTCGTGCCTAAATACCCAGCCCCCGCATCCTGCGTGAATGGTGCAGTCGCACTGCCTTGAGCTAGTTGCCCTAGACCAGGGTGATATGGCACGAAAAAGCTATTGGAGGGAGCTTCTTGGAATCCTTGCTGACCATTCCATGTCATATTCTGGATAGTGACAAGCGAGCCGTTGGTGAAAAGGAGGAAATCTAGGTTTCCATGGGCGATGATTGTGTTGTTCAGGCGTTCGATGACGCTAGGGAGAGGCCCTAGGCCGCTGGGAACAGAGCCGTCACGGCCGTTGGGAAGGAAGAATTGGTACTCTCCACATATCAAGTAATTCGTTGGGGGTGCATGAATAGCAGCCTGCACGTCGGTGCGATTGAAGTAGTCATTAGGTCCTCCTCCAAGGGAAGGGAAACCCAATTGGTCCCAAAGATAAGGACAGAAGTCAGTGAGATGGTAGAAGTTAAAGCACGGGTTGACGTAGTACGCTGCTGAGACGATATCGCCCCAGACGTCACAGCCCGGGACAGAGGAGTTGGGAGCGTTTGGTAGTTTTCCCTTAGGAGGGAACTGCAGAGCGTTTTCCATAAAGTTGGTATAACCGCACTTGTCAGCGCGCTTATTGATGTCGGCCATGAAGGTAGCGTTAAGGTTGAAGATGTTTTGGAAGTAGTTGAGGGCCATGACCGAAGGGGCTGGAGGGTGTTAGTCGAAGATTTATCGACGCAGTGGAGATACGATTGCGAACCTTCTATTATAACATCGTCCTCGTTGATAGACGGATCGATGATCTGGACGCCTTTGACGTTGAAGTATTTTTTGTCCTTCCTGTTCAACATATCATTCACAATATATGGGATGTATTGCCCTGCATAGCTCTCCCCAGCAACATAGACTTTGCGGTTGTGTAAGTTAAAGGTGTCCATGAAATTCTTCCAGAAATCATTAAATTGATGAGCAACGTCGATTTCATTCTTGACCGTTGGAGGTCCTGGTGAGAAGCCAGCTCCAGCGGGCTGGTCAATCCATACCATGTTGGTGAGATTAGTCTGTATACCGCACCGTAAGCCCACTTGAAGCAAAAAACGACTTCCTGAGAGCTCTTACCCATGCATAAGGATTCTTGATCGGTGCATATGTCCCAGACTGCCACAAGAAAGGCCCATTCTCTTGGAAAAGCCCGTCGAGGGAACTACATCCCGGACCACCGTTCAACCATATAGTAATTTCATCCGAAGCCTTGGGATTCTCTGAGGGAAAGAACCAAAACCACAAGCTGGAATTGCCTGAAGGAGTGTTTGGTAGGGTTCCTGCATAGGATTCGCCGATATCGAAAGCAACCTCTGGAATGGCTTTTCCATTGACAGCAAATTCTATATCAAGTCAGCTGGGAACCTGCGCGTCTGCCTTCTGAGCCGCTCTTACTAGATGACTTCGAATTCAAGTACTGGGGTGCCCGCTTCTCGACTTGTGGTCGAGCATCACGTGCGAGGATGGGTTTAGGTAGTAATGGCTTCTTGTACAAAGCAGCCCGCTTGTGTGGGCTTTCGATTGCAGCAACGCATGTGCTCAAGAGTACTGCAGCAGAAAGAAGGGAAATATGCATTGTGGGCGTAGGAGAGAGGCAATGGTGCCGAGGAATGAATGAAGAACAGCTCGAGATATATAGTCTGTATGTTGGCCGCCCACGCTTGGACTATCACGCGTTTGCCCATACTTGTATTCGGTAATTGAGTCAATCGAAGCTAGATCTCTCCGTAGCTAGATCGACATTCGACAGGATGAGTTCGGTGAAAATGTATTGTTGCGCGCGCTGCAAAGTGCTTGAAAGGGAAGCTCGGGAGAAGTGAGCTAGAAAGCACTACTGACAGTACCACCAAATACGAGTAGAACATAATGGCCTGCGAAGCCCCGCATGTTGGTCTGGGTTCCTGTAAAGCTTGAAAGCTTAGAGTACTACATAGGTTGAAAATGGAGTACCTTCCCAATAGGGTAGCTGTGTACCGTCATGCAGGTGGAGTTTCAACCTCGCTTGTGTCGGTACTGAGAACTCAGCATCTGTCGTTCAAAGCATGTGTACCAATCTCAGTAATTGAGACAAGTCATCGATGAAGGACCAATTTCCGGATCACGAAATAAGATGCAGGACTACAGCTTGAGACATGTTATGTCTATCTATAAGACTAACATCCGTTCTAGAGATATCGATTGGTCAGTTCCGTGCGCGCTGTCCATCGCAGGCCAAGTATTGTTGTGAAAAGAGGAATTTCGAGAACAGAACCCACCGAATCGACTACAGTATCTCCAACCTTAAATAGCCATTCTGTGGCCGACTACCAAAACCGAATTATGCTTGAGCTAACTTTGTTGAAAGCATGCCGTTCTTTACGGAGTGGAATCAGTAGAGGAGAAGGACTGCTCAAAGTAAAATCCCTGACCGTTCTACGCACCGTGGTTGGGCTTGTAAGGAGGCCTGCAGGCGATGAATGACTAGGATTTGCTTGAACTCGACTACCGGGGTGTGTGTGTATGAGGGTGTTGAACTAAGAGTGGAAATGGTGTTGGTGAGATGGACGGAAGAGAGACGTAAGAAGGTGGAAGACAGAGTGAATTAATGGATGGATCGTGGTAGGAAGGGTGAGAGTGTGAAGAAGAAATGAGGCACATGAACCGGGCAAAAGACGCAAGGAAAGGTAAATATGAGATTCATCTACGAAGGACCAGAAGGATTCACTCCACGATGATATCTGGGTAAAGTAGGGTGTTCATTGCACCTGCTCATAACTTGATTCTAGAGCAGGTAGCTATTTTGCTATGTCCGTTGCAGACGGTTTGACTACCTTGTAGATACAAGTGCTCGCTGCGAAAGCACGAGTACTGTTGCCAAATTTGTGCTTTGGTATCCTGCGTTATCGTACCCAGAGTGGGGATGTTGAAAAGGGTCTGTAGCACCTGAGCGCTGTTCCGCTGGAGAAGGGAGTAATACAGAGCTAAATTAAAAAGTCCAAACGAACTGACCGAGCAACGTCTCCGACTTTTGCGAATTATCGTGCGTGCTCAAGGTCGAGGTCCCAGTAATGTTTCGCGAGAAACGGAAGAAAAGAATAACGCCATACTCGAGATGCCTTTGTGAGTCCTCCATCCGATATTGGGAGTAGTAACAACCGTAGCCCAAACCTGCTGCCGCCGCGAGCAATTGACCCATTGAACCGAGACCGACCGCCTGCATGATGCCCAAGCCTGGTGCGCTACCGAGTGATGGCTGATACGTGTTACCCCCAAACCAAGTAACGCCGCTAAAATATTTACACAGAACCGAGTTTCAGCAACGCCTGCACAGCTTCTCTCTCCTGCGAGTCGCTGGCCGAGAACCCCGCGAAGTCTGGGGCTGGTGGCTGTTGCTGTTGATGGTGATTATTATACATGTTTTTGGAAGTCCGCATGGGCATTGATTTTGCCAAAGTCGAAGTTGGAGGACCCCTGCTTCGGCCTCTGCTTTTGGCCCTGGGTGCTAGATGGGTTGGATATGAGTTTTTCCGCACGCCGCCAGATGTTCGTGGATATGAGCCTTGTCTCAGGGCGGCTGCCCCAATACTCCTCCAATCCTCTTCGTCTGTAACGTCACCGTTGTCGAAGGGTGGTAATGGATGGGCTTCTGAAGGTGGATCCGAGGATGAGTGGGAGCCGTCTCCATCCAGAGACATTTTGTCTGCTTCGTGATCAAGCACATTAATGTCATCTGAGGGGTCATCGTATTCCATCTCTGAGTCGTGCGAGAAGGCGATGCCCCTGCCGCGATCATTTCGCGAGCTACCGCCAGGAATCCGAAGTCCGCCCTGACTTTGTGGTGAGGAGTGGCGCACTGGTCTTATGTCAGAGTCTCGCGATGGTTGGCCCCTTCGCTTGGCGTCCCATCTTCCCCAACCCACTTTCTCGAAAATGACATCGCCATCGATGCCACCTTGTTCTCCACCACTACCGCGTCCTTCCAAAGCTCCGACTACCAGTCTTCGCGCCTTTGCAGGAGGGATGCTGGAAAAACCTGGCACCGAGGTTGTTAGGTAGCTCATGACGTGGCGGATAGCTAAGGGGCCGTTGTCGAGAAGAATTCCCGGGAGGTGGTGCTTAGCTAGAAGGCCAGGGGTGATGGCACCTGTCGCATCTAAGTCTGCAAGCTTGTCAAGACCATGGTTTCCGGTAAAGCTGTGCTGAGGTTGATCTTGCGCCTTTGCGTGATCGACTGCATCCTGGAGATCAATATCGGAGTCGACATGGTGGTGAGCTGGAGGGGTCGTGGGTACCACAGAGGTATGGCCTTTGTAGTGCTGTGGTGGGAGAGAGGGAGAAATGGAGTTTGGGGGTGTTGGCAATCCCGCCGACTGCTTGTTTGACGGGAGGGACCTTGCGGCCACGGCGGCGAAGGTCTCTCGGCCGGACCAGAGTGTGGTGACGCATGGCTTTGAGATGTCAACGGAGGCAGTTATGCCGGCCAAAGCCATAGCGATGCTGGAGGTGTTTTTGTTGTTGACGAGAGCCATGGTCGATTTGGTTGGATGTTTCTGTGCTGGAAGTCACGGATTAGCCGTCTTTGTTGCTGATGGTAATGTATGTGAAAGAAGTGGGAAGGTGCTCCGCTTTGCTTTGTCAAGGTCCCAAGCTTCAACTTTCCGTCGATGGTACTTACAGAAACAAGCGAGCTGTAACGTGACAAAGGTCTGCTGATGCGAGCTGATTCAGATGATATTATTCTGATGACTGCGCGACGGGGGGCGATTTGAGTGATGCTTGTGTGAGCGAAGGGCAATTGTTGGTGGTGATACTGTTTGATGGTGAGATGAGATGGGAAGTGAAGTGAAGTGAAGTGGGGATGAGCGAATTAGGTACATACCAATGCAGGTGCAAGCAGCTTGGTGGTTTGGATCCTGTGGAGTCTGAAAGCAAGTTGGAGGGTGTGTTCGCAATATTGATTGCAAGTGGTTGTAAGCAGGGTAGCTTCGGTCACGGTTCAGGCCAGGTCTGGGCGACAGGTTTCTTAATCTAAATTACAAGCTAGTCTAGATTCGGTCCGAAATTATCTTTAGCTTCTATTAGCGTATCAAAATGTCGCGCAGTTTAGTGCGACAAGAAATAGCGATCCCAAGCCTCTTCAAGCAGCCATTCTACGTACAGTCGGCGTCAATGAACAGAGCGTGGTGTACTTTGTTCGTACCGGTCGATTAACTTGATGGCTAGTCCGAAGTACTATTTAGAGCGCGGGATTCGAATCATATCGCCTATCAAATCCAGGCTATGAGCTCTATTGCTTTTGCTACTTTTAGAGTCTTAACCATCCTTACATTCCTCAAGTATGTGCTTCAACATCTTCTTCAATTATCAGTGCCTTAGAAAGTCCGAGTACCGGTCAATGCACGAGTGATTTTTGAGACAAAGACTTCTCGTTCTTTCCTATGGGTTGAACGCCAGCTACTTCCATCGAAAGGGACAACGCAAGAGTATGCCCATACCCAGTTACTCACCATGTTAAACAAATCAGCTCAGATCCTCCCAATAAGCGCGCCCAGTTTCAGGTTGATTCCAAGCAGAAGGTTGAGTGTGGAAGAAGAGGAGCAGTTTGAAATGCATAAACACATATCCGATCACGACTAGTACCCCGACAGCTCAAAGCAATTGCGATACTTTGGCAACGTGGCACCAGGAGTCCTTATCTTTAATCTGTGTTCTCGCTGGATTTCTTATCCGGCAGCATGCAAGTCATTCCATGGTTCGCATGGAGCCCCGCGCAGTCCCACTGGAGGTGCTCGGCTTGGCTTGTCGATCTTTGTCTCGAAAGCTATCAATTCTGCTTTGATCGAGCTATTCTTGGTAGAGAGGATTTTGGCGATTTGTGATGATGCTCAATATACCTTATCAGCGAGAACTGATCGAAGCTGTCGGACCCGTTGGTGGTGGAAGCGACAGAGTACAAACACTTGATCTTGCGGTATGAAAGCAGTCGTGGCATTTACGCCGAAGGCGGCTCTTCAAATCGCGTGTCGTGCGTGGATAGGCAAACTTCGTGTCAGGACGAAGCTCCAAATCTTGGAAAGTTCTGTGCGTCAACTTTACCTTCATAAGAAAACTGTAACTCCAACGTCTTGGCCAATTCCACCCACGTATCAGTTGCCGGAAAGTACTCTGTGCTTCCCCAGGCCATAGAGACTTGTACATACTAGTGATGTTGCCGAATGCCCGGTGAGTTGTGGGGATAGACTCCAGACTTCTGGAAAGGGATCTGAAATCCTAGACTTTATACTGATACTGAATCGCGAATATAAAGGTGTGTATAGACGCTTCATATTCGACAAGCATTTTCGAAGTAGGATGGTCCGCGTAGATGTCTGGTTACAGGAAGCGTTCCCACATGAATACCTTTGCTATGAGTACTCCGTAAGGTTATCCATGTTCTAAAACCCAACCACCCTCTTTAGGTTCCATTCCCGAAAATATATTTCCTGCACGCCTTTGAATCGCAAGAGTCAGCTTTTCATCCCTCTCGGCGAAACCATACAATTCACTCACGGCTCTCAAAACCTCAACCTGCTGCTGCGTCCTTACAAATACCTCCCTGTACTGCTCCAACGTTTCGTGCACAAAATCGTGCCGGCTCTTTGTTCCCGCACATATCTCCTTCATTTTGATCTCCATCTCTTTCCTCAGGAACGGCTTTCCCAGACTGGTGTCTAAGCCCACATTATCGTAGCCTTCGATTAACGCCACACCGAGAGTGGTGGGTATGAATTGCTGAACCGAATCTCCCCCACCGCCCGTGTTGGCACCTCCTTGGCCTCCTCTTGCGCCCCGAGCTCCACCACGGCCCCTGCGCGCTCCACTACCGCTTACTGTGTCCCCTCGGGTACCGCCCGCTCGGGGTTGGGTTTTGACGTAGTCACGTTCTTTTATTTTCGCAATGTGCTCGGCCATAGTTGCGTCGGTACCTATGCCATTTGCGTCCATTAAAGTGATTAATTCCGGCTCCGTCAGGTATCCCGGTGGAGTAGTCTCGCCATCTGTAATGTTCGCTTCCGTAGGCTCGAAAGTCTCACCAACCGTGAAATTTGGGAGTTGTTGGCTGCTTTCCCACCTCTCATACGGGTAGACCTCTAGATAGTTTCTCTGAAGCACGAGCAAGCCGTTCGTAAAGAAGGTTTCATCGCCGTATTCAATTTCAATCGTCGTTGATTCGCCTTTTGCGTCTTCAGAACAGCAGGCAAGGAAGCGTCGGACAACGAATTCGTAGACACGGCGTTCGTCGTCATTTAGGGTAGTTGATGCCACGTAGTTGACGGGATGGATAGGGGGGTGGGCTTGGTCGTTGTTTCGACCTGTCCGTGGTTGCTTAAAGCTGCCGTTTAGAAGCCTATACGTGAAGTCAATCCAGGCATTCAGAACATCGAAAGCATTAATGTTTTTCTTACCCCTGCGCATGAGGGCCCCATGCATGATCTTGCACCTGCTTCTCGATGAGTTTCCGAAGGTCAATTCCTTTGTCGAAGGAGTCTGTCTCAGTCCGAGGATAGCTAATCCAACCTTTCGTATAAAGGTCTTCGGCAACCTAACTATGCGTCAGCCACGGTCGGAATCGCAGAAGCATGCAGTTCTTGCCTTCATCACTCTTTGACTGTCGATCCTCAGGAACAAGCTACCGAGCTTTTGTAATTCCACCGTAGTCAATGGTAAAGGTCTCCACTTGCTTGTTGGTTTCTTCAGCAGCTTCGACACTCTGGCAAGCCGAGCTGTGAGACATCGCTCGAAAAAGACAACCACAGATGCCCTATCAAACAGTCTATACCGTCGCCATGAAAAAAAGACGTCGATATCATCTCGATGCTGAATGACCTTGATACTCCAGAACTTCTCTGGTACGAAATTTTTGACCCGGAAGTACCTGTCTACGACAAAGCCCAGCGTAGGAAATTGGCAAGATCCTATTTGAAAATCAGGAACACTATTTATAAGACAACCTTCAGAATAACATTCAAACCGTAGCTAATGATACGGTCTTCAAGATCGCCACCCATAGTCTGCAACGTCAAAGTTTGGAATCGAGTGAAAGATGCACCCAGGCGTAGGTCCAGCTCAATCCTCGCCCCGACAGCATTAACCTGTCGCTCATCAAGATTAATCGGATTTTGAGCAGCTCTAATGACATGACTAGGACTCGCGTCAGCTGAACAGTATCATTATATTAAACTCCGACGGGAAAACTACGCTCTCTCGGTATTGCTGAATTGCGCCCTCTTGACTTCGAGCCTTGCATTCCCTTTATGGGCTGCTTGCCTCACTTCGGCACCAATGAACTCTCCTTCACGGTCACAATCGGTCCAGATGAACAAGGCCTTGGCCCAGCGAGCTTGCTGAGCTATGTTGTCCGCGATGGCTCTCTTATCCTGCGATGCATTTAGCCATATCCAATCACAACCCAAGCAGAGCCTACTGGATCCACAGTCTCGACAACGGGGGCATCGAAAAGTTGACCTGGGCGACACGAGTGCCATTTCCGATATTGCTGATCGAAATCGAGGCCGTAAAGATGGCCAATGACACTGGTCATGGTCACAGGGCAATCGCCCCATGGTGCCCCAAAAGAGAAATTGAACTCGTAATTCTTGACATATGGATTACCAGCTACGTTTCTCTACATTGTACATAAGCATGCCGCCAACCTTCCCGCAATAGCACTAGAAGACGTACAACGTTGACGTTTCCTCCAGCCAGATGATTGGCAACAGACTTTGCGATGGCAGGCTTTTCAGCTACACATAGGATCTTAGACACCATGGCTAGTCCTTACCGAACGATCTTGACCATATCTATCTTCAGAAGAGGACTGATGAGAGCACAACGGAAACACTTAGACTTCGCACATTGTTGGTAAAGCATGCGAACTTGGGGAACGAGACATGACAAATGGGGATGTGTTAACAGGATGCATGTTACAGGCTTTTGGCGCTATACCAATTTTCTCTCTCTGCGCTTTTCAACCGACCATTTCGGAAATATTTGTCTAGAAGATTCTAGAGAACTTAGAGCATGCTTCATGTTCTGAGAAGAGGTCTTGCATCAGCATATAAAGGACAGAGCCATGAGAGACCATCATGTAATCCGTAAGATACAGTATTTTATTTAGCGCATCTGATACGGTTCGCCCCGAAGATCCGACGCAGGGTTCATTCAATGGAAAAGTAAACAAAGCATCAAGAACGTCATTGATTTCCACTTCCCGTTTTCCTCTTCACAAATTTAATCGTCACGATGTCTTTACCAGTGATCAAGACCTTCGCCGGCTGTACTGACTTCAGCACCACTGTTACGCCTTTTATTCCTCAACTGTATGATTTGCCGCAACAGATTTTCCGATCAATTACAAATCCGTCCGCGCTCAAACAGCTCTACATATCCACGAATCCCTTGATCTCAGCCTTTGCTTTCTCTCTCTTTCTTTTCCCCATCTTCTTGATTGTTTCCGAGGTCAATAAGAATTACTCGGAAGTAGATCGATGTTGGAGCCTCTTGCCAACGGTCTACAATGTCCACTTTGTCATATATGCACATGCCGCTGGCTTGTCGACACGGCGTCTTGATTCGTTGCTAGTATGCAGTGTTATATGGAGTGTAAGCTCGCGGTCTCAAAGCTACCTCAAGACGTGAAACTAATAAGAATCAGATGCGCTTGACATACAATTACTGGCGGAAAGGCGGTTACCAAATTGGGTCCGAAGACTATCGTTGGGAAGTGCTTCGGGAGAAGATCAGTCCTCCGCTCTTTTTCGTCTTTAATGTACTCTTCATCTCTCTAGCGCAAAGTGTGAGTTTACTTCAATCTTTCCAGTGCGAGCCTGTGGACTGATACATGCGCATTTCCAGATCCTGCTTTTCACGATCTCTATGCCGACATACATTATGGTACTCGCGGCGAGGTTCACTGAGGATAAATACCAGGCTTCGGATATTCTATTCTCACTGGTCCTTGTCGATTTAGTATTGGCAGCTTACTTTGCGGATGAGCAACAATGGAGTGAGTGAACGCCCGAGTGTTATTTCTGGCCCTTGGTTCATTGCTGAACCTTTGCTTCTTTAGAGTATCAATCAGCGAAGAAAGTCTACCAGAAGAACGCAAAAGTCCCTTCAGATTTCCATCAAGAAGAACTTGACTGTGGCTTCAATACTACTGGATTATGGTCACTCAGCCGACATCCCAATTTCGCAGCAGAGCAGGGTTTCTGGGTTGTGCTTTATACGTGGTCCTGCTGGACTACGGAGACCTATTATAACTGGTCTGTTGTCGGCGCGGTCTCGTACTTAATCCTCTTCCAAGCTTCGACATGGTTCACTGAGCTTATCACTGCAAAGAAGTACCCAGATTACAGGGAGTATCAGCAGAGAGTGGGAAAGTTTCTGCCAAATATCACCTCGGGATTGCCAGGCAATTTTAGCGACAAGCGGGTGTCAAAATCCAAGTAACAGCTCTCACATCGAAGAACCCTCATGGGCAGCTCGACATTGAATACGTAGCTATAATATCGTCGTATATATAAACGTGACGTCTGAGTTACCGTCCATGAACTCGGGGACCAAGGGTGTGGTAATGCAGTTTGAAATAATCACATATGTAGTATAGTAATTTCGTCGCCAATGCTCTTCTTCCACTCGGATATTCGTATCACTTCTAAAGCTTATGTATATCGCATGTGTGGATAGAGTAGTAACATGTGTGTAAAAGCGAGAATATCTACGAGGTACCTACTCTCTACATGCCCCGGCTTAAGGGTTCAGATGCACTAAGGTTCATTAGGTAAGCGATATTTCATCACCAAATGCTGCCTTTCCATTTACTCCGCCACTCCTCATTGCCCTTGGACTTTCAAGACTGTATTATCCTGGATACAACAACTCACAACAAACTGACAACGGCTAGCTCTCAGAAGGCGCTTGTCGCCTACCTCGACACCATTACCTTCTATCATGACAACGCTCCTTCGACGACCAGGCAATCTCGCAAGATTATCACGAATACGTTTTGATACTCAGATCTGCCCATACTCTCATTACATTCGCGGCCACATCGTACAAACCTCTCGTTTGGTTACCTCACAGTCTCGAAGATACGCCTCCACCAACTCCACGGATCCAAAGAACCGGAAAGATGACCAGAGCAAAACTGCAAATACAAAAGGGAAGTCGGTAGCATCAGGTGGCAAGGCAGCTCCAGGATTTGAGCAGCTCTACAGTAATGGCAGCCCAATGTCTTCGTCGCCCAGTGGTGGCGAAGGCAAGGGCGTAAATGCACCGAAGGCTTCTATGCTCAGCAAGGAAGATCAAGAACAACTAGAGAATTTGCTTTCGGTAGTGAGAAAGGGTTTGCCTCCAAGCCAGTCCAAACTTTTAGCGAAGGCCTTTGAGGATATCAGGCGAGATGGTATCCCACAAGAAGTTAGAGAGGTCATGGCCAATCTGAAAAACGGGCAGCAACCAGATCTCGCAACAGCAGCAAAGTTAATCCGCTTGACTTCGAAAATGGGCCGCCAGGCTCTTGAGCGCAATATGACGGACCGCGGGAAGAAATCTTTTAACGAGGGTGAAGGCAAGCAGTGGAACCGGTCGTCCTCTGACTCCGGCAACAAGAAGGGTGCGGAGCTTCCGGAAGGATTCAAATTAGCTGACTTCAAAATTGACATGAGCACCGCGATTCTCACATTGTTCGTGGCATACCTACTATATCGCATGGTTATCCCGTCAGAAAATTCAAAAGAAATCACATGGCAAGAGTTCAGAACAACATTCTTCGACAAGGGGCTAGTAGAGAAGCTATCAGTGATTAATCGCAGCCGTGTCCGTGTGGATCTTCATAGAGAGGCCACTGCGCAAATGTATCCCGAAAGTCCTGCACAGCACAGCAATTTTCATTACTACTTTAGTATAGGCTCCGTCGAAGCCTTTGAGCGAAAGTTGGAGGATGCACAGAAGGAGCTTGATATCCCGAGTTCGGAGCGAATACCAGTTTCTTACAGTGATGAGATTTCGTGGATGAGTACCTTGTTATCAATCGGGCCTACCCTACTTTTAATTGGTGGTTTATTCTATCTGTCAAGACGCGCTGCAGGTGGTTCTGGCGCCCAAAGTGGTATCTTCGGAATTGGCAAGAGCAGAGCGAAACGGTTTAACCACGAGTCGGATGTCAAGACCAAGTTCTCAGACGTTGCAGGCATGGACGAGGCAAAACAAGAGATTATGGAGTTCGTTAGCTTTCTCAAGAACCCTGGCCAATACCAAAGGCTGGGGGCCAAGATCCCGCGAGGTGCGATATTGTCTGGGCCACCAGGTACTGGGAAGACTCTGCTAGCAAAAGCCACAGCTGGGGAGTCACAAGTACCTTTCTTCAGTGTTAGCGGATCGGAGTTTGTGGAGATGTTTGTTGGTGTCGGTCCTTCTCGGGTACGAGATCTCTTTGCAAATGCTAGGAAGAATACGCCATGTATCATCTTCATCGACGAGATAGATGCGATTGGCAAAGCAAGAGGAAAGGGCAACTTCGGAGGTGGAAATGACGAGAGAGAGAGCACCTTGAACCAAATCTTGACGGAGATGGATGGGTTCAATACATCGGAGCAGGTCGTTGTTCTTGCAGGGACCAATAGACCTGATGTGCTGGACCAGGCTTTATTACGTCCTGGGAGGTTCGATAGACACATTGCGATTGACAAACCTACGATGGAAGGACGAAAGCAGATCTTTCACGTCCATCTTGGCAAGATCGTTACAAGTGAGGATATGGGAAACCTAACCAGTCGACTAGCAGCTCTTACCCCGGGGTTTTCTGGCGCCGATATTGCCAATTGCTGTAATGAAGCTGCTTTAATCGGTATATTTCCCAAGCACCCCTGATCACTGGATCAAAGCTAACACCTTCCAGCTGCCCGTACCTCCGCCCAGACCGTTGCGATTAAACACTTTGAGCAAGCTATCGAGCGCGTCATTGGTGGCCTCGAGAAGAAATCCCTGGTGCTCAATCCGGAAGAAAAGCGCATCGTCGCCTACCACGAAGCTGGCCATGCCATATCAGGTTGGTTCTTTAAATACGCTGACCCTCTGCTCAAAGTCTCTATTATCCCGCGCGGCCAAGGGGCCCTCGGCTACGCCCAATACCTTCCCCAAGGCGACGTCTACCTAATGAACGTCAACCAGCTCATGGACCGCATGGCCATGACACTGGCCGGCCGTGTCAGCGAAGAACTACACTTCGACACCGTGACTAGCGGTGCTTCGGATGACTTCAACAAAGTCACTCGTATGGCAACCGCCATGGTCACCAAATGGGGCATGTCGTCCAAGATCGGCTACCTTTACTTCGAAGAGGAAGAGCAGAAACTGCACAAGCCCTTTTCAGAGGAAACAGCCCGCAACATCGACCATGAAGTCCGCCGTATCGTCGATGAAGCGTACAAGCAATGTCGGGATCTGCTCACGGAGAAGCGGAAGGAGATTAGGCTTGTGGCCGAGGAATTGCTGAGCAAGGAGGCGCTGGGGAGAGACGATTTGGTCAGGTTACTGGGGAAAAGGCCATTCCCGGAGAATAAGGAGTTCGCAAAGTACTTTGATGGAACGGGGGGGAAGAGTGCGCCGCCGCCGCCACCGACAGAGGGAGCAGATCCGCCAGTCCCGAGCCCTGCAATCTAAGGGATGGTTGGTCCTGTGATAGTGGAAGCGAGGGTAAGGAAGATGCAGTGTGGGGATGATTTGAACTAGAGGGAGACGGGGACCAGGGAGATAGGAGAGAGTACAGACGTGGGTTTGGTGAGGAAGTGTAGATAGCACTTCGAGGAGGAAGTTGAGCGTAGAGAAAGGCCCTGACGTGGGGTCTTGTAGCTGGGTCTTGCATAGGGTATTCCATGTTTTCATTAGCTGGCGTCGGTCCATAAGAGCAATCTCATCACTTGCACCGCCTGCGCAGTTTAATTATGGTTGTTTGTTCTTTTCATCTCATTGGGGAAAAGAAAAAAGCATCCAAGAGCCTACTTCAAGCGCCGTATCATGCCCACGCCGACGCGTCTATACCTCCGCCTTTCTTCAAACCCTTCCATTCCCCACCGTATCTTCCGCAGCACTCACACCCACACATTCCCACCTATCTAATCACTACCGCTCCCCCCTTTTCCACCATCACCACAACGCAAACAATGCCATAGTTCCCAAAAAAAAAAAGCTTCTATTCTCTTTGTCCCCCCTTCCCCAATTCCACCTCCACCTCACTGTCCGACTTCAACCTGCCTACCCCTCCCAACTCATCACCATTGTCCCAACCCCTCCCCCCCCCCCGAAAAACAACACGTCTCCCCCCTGAATCCGACTGTCCAACCCTCCTTTACCTCCCTCATGCACTTCCATAAACCCCCAATCTCTTCCTCCTCTGCCTCTTCTGCCCCCCCCCCCCTCACCAACCCACAGCCTCCCTCCCACAACAAACGCTCCCACCAACCCACTCAAACCAACCCCCAAAAAAGAAAAACAATAGGCTGCACCCCCTCCCGCCGCGCCGACAGCACGCGCGCCTCCGTGCGCAACCGTCAGGACCGCCGCGCTCGGGAGGCGTATGCCGAGGCGTGCGAGATTGCGCGGACGGGGCGGGTTTCGAGGGATTTTGAGAGCGCGTGGGGGAAAGGGGGGGAGGGGGCGAGGTGAGTAGTTGCTGTGTTTTTTTTAGGCTGGGGTTGTGAGGGGTGGAGAGGTTGTGGGGGTGTTTTTTTTTTTCTGAAGAGGAGGTAAAGGGGTGGACGAAGCGCTGGGGTTTTTGTGTGAGAGGATGAAAGGGTTGGGAGACTAGTTTGATATCTAACCAAGAGTTTGGTTTAATATTGGAAGCGCCTTTTTTCGAATAAAGAGTTTCGAGGAAAGCATTTCGCGAAACGTAGCCGAGAAATGTTTTTTTCTTCTTTTTTTTGCAAAGAGTAGCTGTGAAGCTTTTGAGATACGAGATAGTAAAACAAGGCGGGCTGAGAAAGAAATTATGAGTAGTACAGTATGTCGATGTCATGACATTTTGTACTACATTAAAGCTTGTGGGATATCTCAAACAGCATTTTTGCGGAAATGGTAAACATAAGGAGATCGGCAAAATCAGGTAGGTGCTTGAAGTACGTTCTTAGGAGAATCAGCCACGCAACGCAAGAGATATGGCCATTCTTGAACAGAACCCCATAAATCCTCGGGATTTCCTTCTCCAATCAAGTATCCCCTACTTCGGTGCAGCGGTATCCTATTCCCATTAGCTCTCTCTCCTGTTCTCTTACAGTACCCTACAACCCCAGGAATATATCAACCACTCACCAAATAGACCTGATAAATCCTCAACTTCCACCCCTCGCCCTCCTTCACAAGCTCAGCTCTACCAGTCCAATCTTTACTCACGCTTCCCCCTTCTTTGAATTCATAGGACACGGTACCGCAAACCATGAACTCAGTTACGTTGGCGCCGAAGGGGAAGAGTTTCAGGAGGGGGTAGGAAATTACACGAACGGCGCTCCACATGCCTTTGCGGAGGTTGAGGATCTCTGCGAGGGGTGAGAGGTGTGAGTAGTCGGGAGAGTGATGTGGAGAGATGCAGGTGGTTGGGAGAGACGGGACGAGATGGGAAGTGGTGGGGAAAGGGGTGAGGCACTTGAAGGTGATGAAAATGAGGGAAGTAAAATTAAGCACTAAACATAGACAATGGGGATCGGATACGCGCCTGAAGTTACCAAAACAGCATACCTTCACTCCCCGTCGCCTTCGTGTTCCCTAATACAAATGTGGCATCATCCGTGAACATAGTGGCATATTTCTCGTGTGCGTCGGGAGTATCTGAGGTAGCGTAGAAGTCTTCGAAGAATTGGACGATTGCTGAGTCTTGAGCCACAGAAGAAGGCAGTTGAAGTTTGTACTGGGAGGACATCTTTGGGGCAAATGGTTCGGAGCGGTGGCTTCCGGGATTTGTATGGTATTTTGGGATAGATATGTTTGCTGGGAGGCAAGGGGGGATGTATGTTGAATCAATTAGCAAACTTGGAGACGGGCAGGAAATGATGTGGACAAGGGAGACACGGTGGACAAAGGTCAGAATTCGGTGGATTACTTTGTGAAGGACAGATGAACAGGAGTGACGTTGGTTAAAGATGAGGTTGCCAAAACACGCTAAGCCAAATCGAGGCTCATGACCTTTCGTCTGGCTGAGGGGCGACAGATGGAGGATGGAGACAACTATCACTTATGTGATCTATGGTAGGTAGAGACACGCCTTATAATTAGCTAGTCCTCTATTACCGTGGACTTTTCGGACTTATTGACGTGCCCTCTAAGGGCATTCGCTGGTAAGGTTCAACCGATTTGATTTGATTTAATTTGATTAGCCAAAAGGCGATTTACGACAGCTCGACAGGGGAAAAAGAGAAACCAATCTTTCGTGCGGTAGGACTGGTCGGCCAATGGCAGACGAAGCCAATTGCCTGCTTCTTAGACCTGAAAAGCTGCGATCCCATGAACTGATAGACTTTCCTTCATTCTTGGTACAGATTGTACTACGCTTTTACAGCTTCTCCCCATCCAACTTCTCTTCGATCATCTTAATTCCTTCGCCGCCTCCCTCTTGTGGCTGCATGCTGTCCTTGATTCTCATCTCCTGAAGCATCTCGGTCACACTCTTCTCATCCTTCATCTTCTTCAGCGGCACCATAGGATTCTTGCCTTCTTCAAGTTCCCCCATTTCCACAACAGCCCACTTCATACTCAGACTCGACTGCCAGCTGTCAGGCGCCCTCTCCTTGCGTTCCGGACCGAACTTCATGTACAGCGTATCAATAAGCTCTGGGCTCCCGGGCTGGAGATAGGTGATGGATTTGATACATCGGACGCCATCGTAGAGGAACCTGGGTGGTCTTGTCTGGATTTGAGAAAATATGGCGATAGGTGATCCGTGTTTGAGATCGACTTGGATAACAGGGATCACTGGGCTTTCGCTGCTCTGAACTATGGGTGCTGCAATGCCACTATCATTCAGTGCTGATGGCTGCACCGTTACCTCGATACCTGGGTCAGAGGTAGGAGACAGCAAATTGAGATTTGATTTGCAGAAGATCTTCGGGGGCCACTCCGGGTGCTGGTCTTTAAAAATGATGATAAATGACAGAGACTCTTGAACAGTGCCATCATCGCCATCTCGGCCAGCACTGTTAAGTGTACCTAGCTTAGCCCTGCAATCGAATTGATTGGAGATCTCATCGTAGGTATATCCCTTTGATATATCACGTTCCGGTATTTGTGTTTGGCCATCTGACGGGGTAGAGGATTTGGAAGTTCCTCGCATATGCGGTGGGATATATCTACCTGCCATCTTTGTCTGAGTTGTAGAACGTGATTGTCTAGACTCTTTTCGACTGGGACGTTTCGGATAATGTATCCTTACGGACCTGATCCGTTTGCTGGCCGCTTCCGAGGTGTTCTCTATGCCGCACGTACAGACGCAAGAATCCGCTCAGCCTCGAAAGCTAGATCGAAGACAGTTGATTTGAAGCTCAATACTTAGAGGCTTATCTGTGTTTGGTTTCCGCCAATTTTTCTGTGTTGCTTACGCACTCATTTCGTGCCCGTGGATAACGCATGATAGGTAATTCAAAGTGAAGCGTATGCACGATACATCGAAGATTCGATGAACCGACAAGGCTGCAAGAACTTACCTTGGCTGATCCTGGCTACTGATTGGTCCAACACGACACAGCCAAAGTCTCCAGCATGTGTCATGACACCATAGGCGTTGTTGTCTACTCTGCCCAAGACTCGAGTTTCACGACATCGTGACAGGTGCGTATCGATGTTATTCGTAGACTGATGAGGCATGGAAGGGTACATATGTGTTACAATAAGGAACGTACAGTAAGCGAGCATAAAAGCTCCACATCCAATAAAGGAGGTTTATGGACGGTATCATCGTATTATGATATTATTTTCTACTTCATCCAAGCTTGACTATATACCCAAGTCCGCTAGGTACAAGAATTACAAAAGGTGTCTGCTCGACGCACGAGATCAATATCCACTTTAACCTCGTGGGCCAGTCACTCCCACTCTTCGGTGATGGAAATCGTCTGCGGAGACAGGATGCACCACAAACACAGGTTGCCAAGATACGAAGCGATGATTGAACGAGAAGTCCTCCAACAAAAAGGTGCAAATGCCGCTGTTTGCTGTGCGTGGGAAGGGATAGGCCCCTTTAAAGGAGCCACACCGGCTACTCTTCCATTCTTCCGAATACGCCGTCATCATCTTCGTCACTTCTGCTATGAGAAACAGGATGCTGATCATAGAAATCGTCATCATGCGCTTTCGGAAAACCGCTACGATCTTGGCCGATATCTCGTTCATTAGAGAGGCGATGAGTCAAAGGCGGCGGTAGGCCCAGATCTGGCTGCAGCATTTGATTCAAGCTGTTCCCTGAGAGTCTGTTTGCATTCTGCCCAGCAAAACGAGCGGGTAAAGGCGGCACGGGCGGAACGTCTAGTGGAAGGTGCACAGGGCCGCTTCTTGGAGTGCCAAAGCTGCACAAAGATTCAACGGCCGCGGATAGGCCGGCCTCGTCTTCATCTAACATTCTATAACTCGAAGATGTGACCCCTGAGGTTGAAGGCCGACGACTTCCTTGACCGTGTTGCCCAAAGGACGTACTTTCTAACGGCATGCTACCGGGTACGAACGAATTCGAAGGTGCTGATTGGTATGATCTGGAAAAGACGGAGCTATTGCCACTGTGCCTCTTTGCCCGGCTGTAACTAAAACTTTCGCCATGGTATGCATGTTCACTTGGCGGAGGTGGCGTCGTCTCTGCCGAGCTGATGTCTTCATCTTGGAGCTCTGAAGAGCCAGAAGCGGCAGGTGATACGGAGGACTGATCACTGTCCGTGATTCTAGCAGAGTCGAGCGGATCTGATGGATCTTGATTCATCCCAATAAGGACTGAGGCTGCTTCGAGCAGCTGGACCTGCTGGTGTTTGGATATGAGGAGTTTGGAAGTGTATGACCATTCCGGGGTATGCTCCCATCTGTAATGACAAGGTTAACAAAGGAGCTCCAATGATACTTAAAGGATAGATTGCAAGAAATGCGGCTTGGGTGCACAGGGGCGAGGCGACAAAGGCTGGGGATAGTACACCTAAGAACCGAGAGTGTAGAATAAAGCGAGCCAGGGGATACTGACAGGTGCTTCGTCAAACAGCTGCTGTGTTTGTACCCTTTGCCGCATTTTTCACATCTCAGTTCACCGCTTGCCCTTTTGCCTTCAGTTTTTGAAAGATATGCACCTTCGCTTGCACGACGGGCTCGCGCTTTCGAATTACTACCGTTGCTCTCCTCAGACGAGAGGATATCGTCAATGGCAGACTCGTCGCGGCTGAATTTATGGTCACCAGCTCGATCCTCAACATGACCGGAATCGTCCGTGGAGCCAATACTCTGGTCAGCCATTGCAGACTCATTTCCTCGAATGTCTCCATTATCCTTCAGTGTCAGACTCCGACGATTTGAGAGTACTGAAGCTCCATGCGTTTTCTCATCAGCTCCGTTAATCGCAGCTGCTATCACTGCCGCGTTGTTAACCGCTGTGGAAGTCATGCTCTTACGTCGAGTCACACGGTGGGATGGGTTGATTGCCCCGAGGGACACGGAATGGGCATGGTGCCGCGAAGACGAGTGCCGAATGGGCAGGTTATGGGAAGGTGCGGAAGACATTGAGAATCGGCTCTGGCTTTGTGGCCGATTGGCTTGGGATTCCTTTACATGTAGTATAAATAGATAGTATACCCAAAAGACGAGTCATGGGGGTGTACCTTGTAGCTTGCCATTGTATGACAGATTTTGGCTCTCTTGATCTCCGAATCTCATCAGCGAGATCCAGAGAGCCGAAAGGATCAAATTCGACACCGTTCAAGCCAATACTTGCTGCTCAGTAGCGAGAGTAAGAAGAGGCTTGCTGGTACTAGTGGGTAAATTCGAGCGGTAGATGTAGAGTGAGCAAGTGTCAATCCAAGTACAATGTTGGTAAGTAGAAAGCGATGCAATTATGGATTGTCTGGGAGCTTGGGGACGTCAGGCCATGAAACTAAAAAAAAGAGGCAATATGCACCCCGTAGGCTGTAACGAGTTGGGGGTGGGGCGCAGCCTGAAACTATCAGATCTGCAGGCGTGCCCTCTTAGGGACAGCAGCTTCCTCCTAGGCTGGGCGAAGGAAGGACGGGGAATTGTCAAAGTGAGCGGAAAGAAGAGCAAGATTAAAAAAAAGTTGTGGGAAGCTGAAGAGAAAAGAAATGGAGTTGTCAGGTTGAATGCATGGGGAACGCTGGCTGCGGGGGATAACATCTGGACCAGGGCAGCCGACGCTAGCGTATATTGATCATCAGGCCCACTTTCAGAGCTCTCACTACGGAGTACTACGATAAAGTATTTACTCGTAATAATCACCTGATTGCTATAAGGTATCCAAGGAAAAGATAAGATCATGATCGTGTTTTCTATAGTCCATTACAGCGAGCTTCACATTTCTGTTCGTGCGAAATACCTTACTCGAGCTGTTCTCACTCAACCAGCCATCGCACCCAGTCCAGTGCCTTGTCCAACCAACGTGTACCTGAATGATCAAAGGCCCAAAGGCCCAAGCTTCCCTTAATAATGCCTGAACCTGCCTTACTCTCTGCCGCTAACAGAACCACCCCCGCGTGATCTCGTCCAATCCGGAGCTCGTTTGGGCGGCCTATCCGTCCTGTCAGGTATTCTAGAGTCGAGCAGGAGGATCGTAGTTCGCGGTTGGCGGTTCGTTGATCCGAATCCAGGGTGTGGTTGGACAACCAGATTAACTCTTGCATGAACGACCTGCTAACTGCCTAAGGCATCGAGCACCGAAAGCCCCCATCTGGTTTGTTCCCACCGAGAAAGAATTGATATGCTTGCTCAGATTATTCTGTCTCACTGCTCACACTGTTGTTATTTTGAGATCCACAACTCCAGAGACCGTAATTCGGATACGGCAAGGCACCTTAGTGCCACAGTCGTAAATGGACGGGGGATTGCGCCTTTGATGCAAGTCATGCGCCATTCAAGCCATTCAAGCCACGTTTTCGCTGGAAACCTTAGATGGGCCGTCTTCGCTGAGATTCGAGTGTGCTTGCCCCGAAGCCGCCGACTCGCGTCTTCTCTCTAAAGAGGGTCTGCTATCTCGAGCATGCGTACCACAGTAGACTCTAATCTCTCGTCGTTTTACCCTCAGATACCCTAATCGTTGAAAGTCATCCACCATTCCAGTCGGGTTCCGTTAATGTCAGCTCTTACTGAATCCTTTGTCTAAAGCCAAAGCAAAATAATTGTCTTGAAAGCGTCGTAAGCTTTGATTGATAATGCCTCAGCTGAAAGGCTCCGCTCCTTTTTCCGAACAGTCTTATTAAGGTCGCAATAGCAAGCTTAGAGCCAATATCTAATACAATGTTAGTAGTTTGATAGTTCCCACTCTCCCACTTCCGGTATACATACACCCTCAAATACGAATATACTGTCATCATTCTGTAATGTTCACCAGTCTGCTAGAGAAGGATTCAGGCGAGTCGTTCCTTTTTACAGTACGTCATGACTTAATTCTCTTACTGACGCCGGTTCATACAATATATCTGAAGAAAACGTATTTATGTATATGACTGCCGGGGCTTTCGATTGTAATGATCACAGGACAATCAATGAATGTACTTTATTCTGTAACCTGATGGTTTGATCAATTTAGTCAACGATGATGATTGACATAAAACTTCCAAGGTCTTCGAGCAGTCGTTTCAAATGTCGACTTCCTTGTTTGGGTGATGAAGAAAAGTATTTGCGGCGGCATTTAAAAAGCGGAATAATCAATTAGAAGATTTTAGATGGTCGCAGATTCGAAGATGAGTCGCAGAATGCCGAATACTGAGCGCATTACTCGATATCTGTAGCATCGAGTCGCGGCTGACAATTCAAGGTGGAGAGAGGAGAGACAAATCATATAGAAAGAGGTGAGCATGCGAGTAGTGGAGGTTGACTGTTGGAAAGGAATTTCTGCTTCTCGACTTCTGCTTTCTGATGTTGGTCTTTTCTTTCGTTAATCTTCTACCTTGCTGTTCTTCTCGCATTCTTGCAACCTGAGAGCAACCTTGAAAGAAAGAGGAACATATAGTTTTAAAAGAGTGCCCTCATTGTAGTGATCTTAGCCATTAAAGTCTAAAGGAGAAAAATCTATGGACTCATTATGGTCCTTGTAGTCACCCTTCCGGTCTTTTAACCATGTTTATCTCTTTGCTTTGCCATGGCTAGCCAGCTGCATATGTACTTCTCCGAGATGCTCGCTCACCTAGCTTTAGTAGACTAACGCTTGGCTTTCTAGTTGTACAGTGGGTATCGGACGGCCATGTGCGTATCTTAAGATTCAAAAACAGAAGACGATGTAAACCTGGTGAAGCAAAGAAAAGCTTCTCAACAATTTGAGCTGGAGCTTCTAATTTCTCTCATGTACCGTTGCATACTATCGAAGTAAACAGCGACTGGAACCTGGAAGTAGACATGAGATGACTTCTAGCGATGCGTTTTGTAGTTTTGTAATTTTTTCACACATTGTTCTCGAGGAGATCCCACCAAATATATGATTGATGGATTTCCACCATTTGCCTTGAAGAGCGATATCTACAGTCAACCAGATTGAAGAAGTATGGATTGCAGAAGGCGAAGGAGGGAGAGAAGTTGAGCAGAGCATAGAATCATCGACCACCAACGGTAAGGTAGATTTGAAAACTTCCTGACATTATAAATACACAAAATCCTCTGCAATGCCCCTGCAGATTTCCAGACGAAGACATACAGTCGCATGTTCGATTATGAATATGTAGTATCTCAATGTCTCATGCGACGGCCTTTTCTTTACCCAAACCACAGCCAACAACACCCGTCCTCCACCTACTCCCTACCGTCCCACCCGTATCAACCCAAACCCTCAGCGAACAACCCGCCCTTCACCCACAACCCATCTACTTCACCCCTATGGACTCCGAACACTACCAAAAGGTCGGCCGAGGCGGCGCCGGCAACTACTACACCCAGCAAGACATCAATGACGCCGCCCGTCGCGTCGCTTCGGTACCCGCCCTCCGCCTCTCCGCCTCCCCAAAAACCCCCACTAACCCCCCATTTTAGGACCTCGAGTCCCAACCCTCCACCACTTCTACTCCCCCTTCTACGAGTTCCCCCCAGACATCCTCATACATCCCCTCAGGCCGCGGCGGCGCGGGGAATTTTACAAGCGCCAGCGCCGCCGCTAGTGCGAAGGCCGCTGAACCAATATCTACCACTACTGCCACAACAGCAACGACGGGGAGAAAAGAGGCGCAGCTGGGCAGGACGTATGGGAGGGGCGGAGCGGGGAATTATGGGAGTGGGGAGGAGGAGAGGAGGGAGGCGGAGGAGAAGAGGAGGGAGGATGAGAGGAGGGGGTATGAGAGGGTGGTGAGGGATGTGGAGATGGGGTTGCAGGAGCCGGAGAAGGCGCATTTGGGGGGGAGGGAGGGTGATGACGGGGGGTTTTAAGGGTGGTGGGTTTTGTTGGGGGTGAGAGGGGAGAAGGCAGGGAGGGAGAGAGTTATATACCCCAGGGATTCGTGAATTGTGCAAATTTGGGTGGCTAGCTATAGGTGGGTTTCGGTGCTGGTAAGGAAGAGAAGAGGTCGGAGTGATATATCAGGGTAATCAGGGTTGTTGTTAATTGCTGTGGATATGGTGGGCCGATGTAAACTTTTTGGTATCCGAAATCAACCAAAACGCCTCGCTCAAGCAAGCATGGTATCGTATGCAGTATTCTCAATCCACGTCCATCTCCTCCACGCCTCCACTGACCAGCAACCGCTGTTTCCCCTTCATCTTCTTCTTCTGTTTCATTGCCGGTACCTCCATCGTCTCTTCCTGAACCATTGGCTCTTCCTCTTCCGCTTCGATTGCCATCTTCTCCGACCCACGTATTCTCGGTAGCAAGTGCTCGTTCTCCGCCACCAATTTTCTGTTCGCTGCTTTCTCTCTCTCCTTATTGCAAGCCATGCGGTTTTTGTAGAAGACTCTCTCTCTCTTAGTGCGGATGTCTGAGACTCGTTGCATGGCTTTGAGCGTAGTGGCAACTAGATCGCGATTGTAGCGGACGGGAATGTTGCGGCGGGCGGCGAAGGTGAGGGTAGTGTCGACAATCATTTCTTTGCCGGCAGATTTTCGGAACGCTTTAGTCCATTTGAGCTTCCGAGGGTTTCGCTTCATTTTGAACTTTTTGGATGTCAGCACCGCAATTACTTGTGAGGACCGGGTAGTTTCCAGTAAGCTATGGTTGACTGCGTACATTTTTATGACATTTGCTTCGGCAAAATTTGAAGACTCGGGCATCGTTGCGCACAAAGGTGATCCCCTTAGAGGGGTAGCAGGGCTGGGAGCAGAAGTAGCACGTCTCGATCCTATCGCCAATATTTAGTTATACGTACAAATAGGATAGAGTCGACTTACCTCATAGCTGCTGCTGGTTGTTTAAAAGACCGTCGTAAATCGAAGGCGCCAGCTAAACGGCACAGGTTTCGATATTCAACATCGCGCTAGTGATGTACGTTAAGGGATTAGGTTAGGCGAGGCGGGCAAATTCAACGTCGCCGCTGGATGGGGGTTGTTCAAAGCAATAGCACATTTCACACGTCTATACCGCCTTGACAGCTAGGACTCTACTTTTGCAATCCTTTCTCTCGAGCGATTACGACTGCTTTCACGCAAAGCTAAGTTGGAGAGGGTACAAGCAAAGCATGACAACAGTTCTTGCTGTTGGAGTAGGAGTTGCCGCCGCAGCATTCTTCGTAAAAGACCTTACGCATTATCAAAGACCAGTACACTAACTATTGTTTCTAGGGACGAGCTGGGTTAGTAGCTTTCCGAAAATACAGAGGAGGAGTAGCGGGTGCTGGAGCGCTGGGCAAGGCCTACTATAAAGGTGGCTTCGAGCCTAAGATGAATCGAAGAGAAGCCGCCTTGATATTACAGCTCAGGTGAAGAATGTCTTGCAGCTTTCGCAGGCGATTTCTGATGACACTGCGTATAGTGAAAGAGCTTTGACCAAGGATAAGATACGGAAAAACCACAGGCAACTCATGCTGTTGAATCACCCCGATCGAGGAGGAAGTCCATACTTGGCGACGAAAGTCAATGAAGCCAAGGAATTTTTGGAGAAGAACTGATAGATCTGCGAACCTCCTCAGGGATATTGTACAATAGTCTATAAGATTTTAGCGAGGCGTTTGGCGTTGCGCCGTTGCTGGCAACATAGGGGAAGCCAAATACTACACTCAATAATGTGTTTAATATCCATAGTCTGTCTGCTAAGTTCATGTTTGGGCTTGCACACAACTGGAGAGCTGGTTTGTCGCACTGACCCTGTTCGGCACGATGCGGTACTAGGGTCCTCCTGCTTATGTTTGCACAGTGTTGACGCGTTATGATTAGTCTCACTCACCGCTCGCATTCAAATGTTTGAATTTCTTAGTACAAAGGTGAGCGCGCTCTACCGCATAAATCAAACCCCTTACCAGCATATTCTTTGGATGTGCCTATTATTTTCGGTCGAATTTGACCGCCTTAGACAAGTATAGAGTACTTCCCTCGCTGCTCAAATACTCATCTACAAAAGCAGTATCCATTTTCTTTGATTACTTTTGGGTGTGGTGTGTTGGGCATGAAGAACTAAGCTTTCACTATGGATTTGCGTTGCCATGCACGCCAAATTGCTCCTTGCCAGCAGGTATACCGTCCTTGTTATGGAAAGGGGTCACAAGGAAGAAGACCGACAGAAGAAAGCCCAGGATATTCAGTGCAGTGCTGTGCTTGCACAAACATAGCTATCAACGCTGCTCGTATGTTATGCTGCGAGAAATTTGTTTGCGAAATATGTAAGCATCGACTCCTAATTTTGCCTTTCTGTTACTATAAAGACTGCGTGGCTAAAGTAAATCATTCCTTTTCAATAATTGCCCTGTTTGCTCCGCCAATTTCGGCTGGGAAATAAGTGCCGTTGGGAGTGGAGATATCATTTTTCTATAATGAAGGAGATGGACAGATTCGAAGAGTCGGGGTTCGTTTCATCAGTTCCAACTAAGCCGGCATTTGAGTTGACTCTCGAGAAATCTCCTCACCTCTGCTCGTAAAGTTGTCCAAAACCTTTGTATTGGAATTTAGCTCACACACATTGCAGGTTGATCCGTGGAGGTATGGTTCAGCTCTTCGTTGGCCGGAAAGCCGTCCGGTTAGATGTACCTCGTCAACTGTTGTGTTCTGCGTCTACCTACTTTGAAAAAGCCTTCAGTGGAGGTTGGAAAGAAACCAACGGACGAATGGCTCTGCCAGAGGACGATCCTACAGCTTTTGAAATCTTGCTTTATTAGCTCTATACTGCTAAATTCAATATCGTGTATACGATGATGAGCGTGGGAGAGGTAGCAAACAATTTCCGTCTCTACGTGCTTGCAGATAAACTACAGTCCCTAAAAACGCTGCCCAACATCATGGACTCTATACGCTCTGATCGACTATCGAGAGTTCGAGAATTTACGCCGAAAGAAATCGAGTACGTCTACAACAACACCCTGTGATACTGCTCCTGTGAAGACGACGTGTCTGTCTGGAGCATCTCCTACGCATCGGCAAATGTTTACTCCTAGACGTTTGCCACACAGTTTTGGCGAGTCTAACCATGACGCTGTCGCCAACTCCGCAGCAACGCGAGACTTCCCTTTAATGCTGAATGGAGGAGTATTCATTAACGCTTGCGTTTGGTATTCGTCGGAGTCCTTTAACTCCTTTAATATTTAAAATGGACATGGGAACGGAATGCGGCTCAATAGAAAGGACGCAAGGTTGTTAGACCATCAAGCAGCTGAATATGCTGATATAATCATTGTCTCCTAATCGAAGAGCTCCGGTTTGTTGGACGCTTGATGTCGATGCGGATTGCAAATCGGGGACCACTCTATGACAGCGCTTGAGATTGAGAACGAAGGAAGTGTGCAGTTGAGTCTCCTTCTGTACTATCAAAGATTACGCAATTTGATTATGTGCGAGTATGTGAAATACGGTGATATCAGAGCCTAAAAAGGAAAGAATCTAACAACCCAAAAACTACGATTTCCCCATCGCCTCCGTCTTCTCCACGAACTCCCCAACCATTTTCGTAAACGCCCGCCTCTCCTCCATCATCAACGCATGTCCCTTGCCCTCACAAACCACCCTCTTCACTCCTCTCTCTTCCCCACCCAGCTCCTTCACCAATACTTCTCCATGCGGTATTGTAATCATTTGATCAATAGTCCCATGCATCACCATGATTCTCTCTCTCCCCACCTTGTCAGCCAGTTCTTTGAGTTGCTTGGCGCTCTTGTGATGCCATCCAGCGGCAAGGGCCTGGCACATGAAACCTTTGCGTGTGAAGCCTTCGGTATCTTGACGTTTCTTGACTTCTTGCGCTGCAAAGCGGTCGCCGTTCGTGGGGAAAGTTCCTTCGGCGTCAGGTTGGGAGAGCCATTCTGGGCTGAAGAGGCGGGCTTTGACGTCGGCGATTTGGACGTCGAGGGCTTTGGGGATACTGGGGTCATTGGTATTTGAATGTCAATCCCTGTTCTCAATGCTTCGGTTAACTTACAACATATTGATTCGGTTTCGAAGATTCTCAACGAAGCCCTGGGTAAAATCTCAGCCCCATCGAAGATACGAGATAGATACCTTGCGACATACAATAGTATTCTCTATTCGCGCCGCCGTTGATACGAGGGAGAGAGAAGCTATTCTTTGAGGAAACAAGAGAGCCTATTCAGAATTTCAGCAGATACTAGCCTGTATGTTTGTCCGACGAAGTTTACCAGCTCTTGCGCAATCATACCACCCATACTAACGCCAATTACATGCAGCTCCCTTCTCGACTTCCATCCAACAAAATCGATAAGTTCTAAGGCATCTTTTGCCATTTCAGACGTGGAGTACCGCATGATGGGCTTGTCAGAACTGCCCATGCCTCTGTTGTCCCAGATGAGACATGTGTATTTGGAGGCTTGATCATGGCCAAAGTCTTTCGTTTGCCGTTGCCATGCGCTTTTGAATGCTCCGAGGCCCATTATCCACTGAGAAGAAAGTCAGCACTTGTGAAATCTCTTTGGTAGCTTTCCAAAGCACATTGGTGGGCTCATGCAGGTGGATTATTCAAGATATCTTTTTCCATTTACTTCAATTTTCTCTCTTCTAAAACTAAGGACTCTTAACAATATCTCAAAATATAGAGCAGAATACTTATAAAGGAAAAGATAATGGGTTCGATACTATAATTGAGACCAATCTCACTGATGAAATAGAATCTTACTACAAGGTGTATTGGTCCATATCCATGAATTTCATAAGATAGCTCAACAGGGCCGCCTCGATCCTTTGCAACCGGTACTCTTCCTTCTGTCGTAGGCTTAAGATCCCAAGTCACATACTGAAATTCTGGATGTTGTTTTAACTCCTCTGCAGTGAGGGGTGGCCTGCAGTTACTGTAAATCAGTTGTGGTAGCATAGACTTGTAGAGCTTACATGTCTATCAATGCTATGTATAACTTGACTACGTTGTGATACCCGGATCTGGATGATTGGGGTATTAAAGCACTGAACGTGACTTCTAGGAATATACCTAGTGCCAAGGCTGGCTTTGATGCGCTACATGGAGCAGGACTACCTTAGTGTGTACGTACATCCTTTGGAAGCCTATATCCCACTCACCGTACTTCCATTTCAATTAAGAAGGGCAATGGACAAGTTGTTGACTGGAAGTTTGGCTTAGGTAGCATAAGTTACAAGCTACTTCGACCAGAAAGATTCTTCCTTCAGGCGTGTGGCTCCAAACACGGCATGCTATGAAGCACTTACGATTACGATTGAATATACATCAATGACTAAACGGCAGCACTTCTTGATGCCTATTTTTTGATCGCACAGCGCATCGCGACTCATCTCGACAGATCCGAAGCAATCATAAACTTTATTCCGTCATGGACTCATATCAGCCTCAGCACGATAACAATTCCTTTACTGTTCCTCCGCTCATGAATCCTCCTCCCCAGATATTCGGTGGCAATGACGGCTCTCCAACCGACCCAGATTTCAATGCCGCACCATATTTCGCAGAGGATCTAGGAGGCGCTATGGATGAAAGCAATGATGCAAAGAGAAGGAGGATAGCACGAGTATGCGCGCCTCTTCTACAATGCTACAGCCCCAGCGTTGACAGTGCTGTGGCAGGCCTGTGACATGTGCCGGAAGAAGAAGATAAAGTGCGATGGAAAAATGCCAGCGTGTTCACATTGTATCAACTACAAAACAGAATGTATATTCACCCTGGTGGAAAAGAAGCGCAACCCTCCTAAGGGGTCTGGAACCCATGTTAAGTTCTACTTGTGGCTTATGTGCTAATCCCTGTTCTAGAGCGAAATATATCGAAGGCCTCGAGAATCGTTTGGGACGAATGGAGTCACTGCTTAAGATGTCTGGCCTCTTGAACGATGACGATGGAGATCTAGGGAGCATAGAGAAGAGGCTTGCTGATAAGACCAATAATAAGAGCAATGGAGGGACGCCTGTAGACTCTCCAACTAGGAGATCTAAATCTGACAGCCAGCCTCGATCGTCAACTGAATCACCTCAAACCACTCCTCGGCTCGATAAAATCCCAACACCGCCCGACTCGACCAAATCGCCAGATCCACAAAAGCAGGCCGAAGAAGAGGTTGAGGCATTGTCGGACCGGATGTGCTCTCTTGTTACAAATAATTGTGGTGAGACGAGATATATTGGTAGGTCCTCCATAAAAGCATTATGCTGCCACACTCTCATCTCCCCTAGGGTCCTCGTCAGGATTTTCTATCTTCTCGCCTAAAGGCATTGAATGGGTCAATGAGAAAACAGGGGACAACTCCTTTCAAGAAATGATATCTACTGCGGCTGTAGACGACAACAAATGGGTCTATTGGAAGCCTGAAATATTTAGCGATATGTTTGTTCGACGTACATTCATGCCGCTACCGCCACGAGACGAGGCTCTTTCGCTCCTGAAAGACTTCTTCGAGAATTTTAATTGCATGTTTCCTCTCTTCCACGAACCTACTTTCATGTACCTTGTCAATAAGCACTACTTAAGAGACCCATATGAAGGTTCAGGATGGTGGGCCAGCCTTAACATCGCGCTTGCAATCGCACACAGACTACGGGTCATGAGTCATTTGGTACCACAAGAAGAAGATAACAAAGCATGGGGTTTCCTGAAAAATGCTATTGGTGTGCTGACAGAGCTCACCATGCGAAACACAGACCTTCTTAGTGTGCAAGCCCTACTAGGTATGGCCTTGTTCCTCTTGGGCACTCCCAACCCTCAACCTTCGTTTTTTCTCGTCGCTGCTGCCATACGACTTGCACATAGTATAGGCCTACACAAGAGAGGATCGGGTTTCAATTTGAACCCAGTTGAAATCGAGCAGCGAAAGCGTGTATTCTGGATTGCCTATTTACTCGATAAAGATATCTGTCTTCGGTCAGGTCGACCTCCGGCACAAGACGACGATGACATGAACGTTGATCTACCCAGCGAGGACCCAAGCGATAACATCGGTAACATCCCGCTAGCTGATGGCAAAGGAAAGACGAATCTTTTCAGGTTGATGTGTACTTTTGCAATTATCGAAAGCAAGGTCTATAAACAGTTGTACTCAACAAAAGCGTCGAAGCAGTCTGATGGCGCTTTACTCAATACTATTGGCGAGCTCGACAAAGAACTCGAAGAATGGAAGGATGGCATACCTCTCGACTTCCGACCAGAGCATGAGATCAAGGCGTCTCACACCCCGTTGATTCTCCATATAGTAGTTTTACACTTTGCGTACTATAATTGCCTTACAACAATCCATCGGATGTCTGTCCATCACGGATATTGGACGAGCCGACTTTCGAATTACGCAATACAGGGGCTTAATGCGAGACCGCTCAATCCTCGAGTCTTTTCATCGGCTGCGCTTTGTGTGCAAGCCGCACGAGCGTCCATCCATCTTATCAGGTATATTCCGCAAGGAGACTACTCTTGTGTATGGTACGATTCTTCCCCTTTCCTAGATTTAGACTACCACTAACAGCTAAGGTTGATCCTCTACTTTCCCGTGTCCTCTCTCGTCACTCTCTTCGCCAATATCTTGCAAAACCCCCAAGATGCTCGCGCTCGTTCAGATGTGAAACTCATGAACCAGGTGGTTAATTTTCTCTCCCTTCTCAGTGTGACCGAAGAGCACGGTGGTGTCAAACGCATGCTAGGCGTGTGCTCCGAATTTGAACGCATCGCTAAAGTCGTTCTTGACAAAGCCGACAAGGAGAATCACTCCCGTCGGAAGCGAAAGTCACCTAAAGACGATGAAGTCATCCCTGCTATAATTCCCCAGCAACAATCCCAGCGATCTCAGCAACAACCTACCAGCCAGATCACTCCGCTCCCAAACAACAACCCCACCACCCCATCTAATTCTAACCTCTTCGCCAGCCCTAATTTCCCTACCGACCTAACCGCACAGTCCTTCAACCCCTCTATTAACGGGTTCTCTCCTTCCACCATTCCGAACACCGACTTCCCTTTAGACTTTCCAAACACCACCGACTTCAACATGCTGAACACATCCCCCAACAACGGCATAGCTCAAGGGTTTTCGCCGAACGACACTCACCAGTATGGTGGTGGCACGGGTGGCCAGCCATCCCCTCTGAATATGGGAAGCTTCCAACAGCCCTTTGTGCCGCAGGATTTGTGGCAGATGCCTATGACGTTGGAGTGGGATTGGGCAGATATGACGAGCTTGGGATATGCGCCTTTCGACACTGGGGATGGTTCGCAGATTGTCAACGGGAATGGGCAAATATAGGGTATTCCACGTTGGTGGAACCGTGAAGAGTATAGGAAATGAATCTATGTGCATAATACTTTACGGATATAAACAATTCAACAGCACATGGCTGTGGCCTAGGCGATCAAGCTATAACATAGGCCAATGGTGACGATTCATCGAAGGGATGGTTCTGGTTCATTGGCCCTGCTTTTGTGTCAAACAGGCGATACAAGAGCATTCTACTCATTTTCCGCAAAGCCAGCCACCACCAAGGAAACTTGAAGCTCTAAGAAACCCCGAAAGCGATCCTGAAGAGGTACTAATATTAACTTGCAGTGTAAGTCCATCACGTGATACGTACACAAACCCTAAGACAATTCGCCTTAAGCGAGACTCTGGACTCAAGGAGAATTCTTCCTCCTTGTGGCCGTACCCATCTATTCCTAAGGGCTTAATCGGGGAGCAGCCCATTCACTCAATAATTCTACTGGCCTTTACATTCAAATCCAATGCGAACCCTCAAGGCTCCAAATGCTCCTGGCCAAATCTAATACAGAGTTATGGCTCACAGCCCCTCTTCTACACGATAATAACTGCCATAGTGAGCCACGGTCATAGCATACTTCCGTCATCAAGATCTTTCCAACACAGTCTGAAATGTGTTGCAAGTGAATGAAAAACAATGAAATCAATGTAAGAGTGAAGAAACTCCAGCCCTATCCAACACAATACTAACTGTCTGGAAGAAAAACGAAAGGATTTATAAAGTGAAAATTTCTCTTCCACTTCAACACTTCTTGCCCAGCACTACTTCTTCGTTGTGATCTTCTACCTTCTTCGTCGTGATCGTCTACCTTCTTCGTTCCCATCGCAACATCTTCATACATCACTCTTATCAAGATCCCTTACCACCACCTGCTGCTTGCTGGTCACAGAGATCTTCTACCTTCTTCACAGAGATCTTCTACCTTCTTCGTTCCCATCGTAACATCTTCATACATCACTCTTATCAAGATCCCTTACCGCCACCTGCTGCTTGCTGGTCACAGATCTGCTATCACATCTTACATAACATATCTCCATTCGGAACCTTACACCGTTACGTGCTACAACAGCTCAACATGTATATGAAGGTCCTGATATATGCCATCACGGCACTGGCGTCGTTTCTATCATTTGAGGCAGTCCATCAGGGGCTCGTTGTGTACAATGGGTGGCCAACACCACCCTACTGGTCACCAGCGCCTACTCCACCATCGAATCCAAGGAAACCCAATGCCAAAGACTTCGCCAATCTCTACGATGCTGCGGAGGTATTCAACTCGTCAAATCTGTTGCCACTAAACCCTTTGTACGAGAGCCTGTTCAAGCTGAGCCGATGTGAAACTCCTATAGAGCACAAGGATCAACCAGGGCCTTCTCCGCCAACCTGGCGGGATCTCCTCTGGCGCTCAGTCCGTGACCTGCTCCTCTGTGAGCTCAAGTTCTACTGGTGGATCGAGCGCGTCTTCTGGTTCTGCCTCCTAGGTCAACACGTGAAGGCCACTGAGACGGAACGTCAGGAACAATGCCGGCTCGAAGAGACTAGAGCAGAGACGAGGCAGGCGGAAGCCGAGCAACTTGGTAGAGAATCGGCTGAGCTTCGCAAGAAGGTCGCTAGCATTCGAGAAGAGCATGATGGCAAACTCGCAGACCTGAAATCAGCACAACTTGTTGAGATGGAAGATGAGAGAAAAGGACATACTGCTACTCGCGAGGAACATAACAAGCTGCTGTCGAAGATCGATGATTTAGAGCAGAGGAATGTAAAGCTGGAGCATAATGAGAGACAGCAGAAGCTCGACGCATCCGAAAAAAAGGCGAGCCAGGTCAAATTGGAGCTGCTTCGAAGAGAATTAGCTGCGCTTCATGAGAAGGTATTTTTACCCAGAGGAGAGCATTAATGACTATGTCGCTAACCGAGAACTTGTGCTGAAGGAGACCGAGAACATAGACGTCGCTCTACGTCAATCCAAAGCCGAATTCGCCGGGATTTTTACAGAGCTAAAAGCGAGTCGCACGGCTACCACAGAACTTCAAAAGAACAAAGAAGAGCTGCAGAAAAAATGTGACGAGCTATCCCATTTGAACTCCAAAACCCAAGCAGATGTTATAGCTGCAGAAGAAAAGGCCAAGTCACTTGAGGCTGAACTCGAAGTAATTCAACGGGAACTTCTAGAGGCCAAAGCCACCAACAAAACCGTGGGGAAGACCTTCGAGTTGAACCAGATAGACAAAGGCCTTAGTTGTAGCTCCTGGGCTTCCGGGAACGACAACCCTCTTGGCACGGGTGACGTAAAGCAGCTCAAAATGACAATCAATGAGCTGGAAAAACAGATTACCGAGCTTGAAGTGAAGATCAAGGATCAGGCTCAGATGTTAAACAAGAGTTGGGAACTGAATTCAACTCTGGGACGGGATAATTACTATCTGAAAGATAGAATGGCAAACCAAGCCTTCCCACCCAAGGCACGACCATACGGTTCGAGCAACCCCTACCTTGGTGCTTCATCCGCTTCCGGTGGCGTTCCTGTATCTCAAGCCAACACTCTACAATCTCCTACGGGCCAAGTCCCCAACCTCCTCTACGCGCAGCAACAACAGACACCGCTGCCTCCTCCTCAGCCAATACCATATCAGAACACTCAATCCCAGTTCCCGAATCTGCCAAGGATACCGCCGAACATTCAACACCAGCCGCCAAACATGCCTCACGCACAGCACCAGCAACACCACCACTATCAGCCTGGATTATTACATCAGCCATCAAATCTACTATCCGCACAACAGCAGCAGCATCAGCCTAGACCAGAGGCACCAGCGTTCATTTCCCACCGCCCGCCGCCGCGAAATATGCCCAGCCGCCAAATTCGAGGACATCAAGATCACGCAACGATTGATTCGGCTAATCCGGGCTTTTTGAAAAAGCAATGGTGAAAATTTGGAGATAATACGATACTGGGATTAAATGGCCAGAGTTAGGACGAACTGCGGGTACGATATCGGGATACTCTGGGTTAAATGACCAGAGTGAGAACGAGAGTTTTCAGGGGCGGTTTTACATGACAGCACAGGTTCTATGGGTTGATTTGGTCTATTGACGGAAGGTGGTAGATGGTTATTGTTTTTTTTTTCACTTCGTTATTGTTCTGCTTGGGCGAATGGTCGGATCTTTTCCAATTGTCTTCGATATCCTGTGAACACTCAAGTCATGTTTCCCCTTTATTTTCAAAAATCATGTTGAGCTTCAAGTCATGTTTTCCATTTTCTCAGCATCCTGTTGGTCCTCGAGTCATGTCATTTTTTGTCATTTTTTAATCCGTCATTCGAGTGCTTGGGGTGTTATGGTCATTATACATCGTAGTTCAAAGCAGTATGTCTGATGAGACCAGAAATGGCACTTTTGCGGTAGATCTCACTGTTCCCCCCAAAGTCTGAATCGCTGCGCTTGAACCAACTGTCCCATTTCCCCCAGGTACCCATTGATTGACCTGCCACTGAAATTACTGTGTTGAAACCCCGACTCCAATCCCAAACGAGCAACCACCGTTCACTCAGATCTCAAGAGGTGTTGGTAACACCTTCGAGCTTACGCGACCAAGCTAAGCTGTTGATTTTTTTCACAGCCCCTTCATTCACTTTGCACTCTTAACACAATAAAGGGTGTTGAGCGCTAGCAAATTAATTATTTTTCAGTGGTCTATATTTGAGCTTTTCCTCAACCCAACTTCTTCTTCCTTCCTCCGTCGTTCAACCATCGTTGGCACAGTATCAAACACCATTTTCAGAGATTGCTTCTGCACCAGCTCAGCTATTGAAGACTGTTGTTACTACCTTCACTCCGCTAAGCTCTTTGCATCAGCTACTTTGAACACCTCACTCTTCCGCCTTGACACCGTCAAGATTGTGGTGATCTTGGCTTTCTTCCTCCATCGTTCGACCACCGTTGACACAGTATCAAACACCATTTTCAGAGATTGCTTCTGCACCAGCTCGGATATCGAAGACTGTTGTTACTACCTTCACTCCGCTAAGCTCTTTGCATCAGCTACTTTGAGCACCTCACTCTTCCGTCTTGACACCGTCAAAAGATTGTGGTGATCTTGGCTTTCTTCCTCCATCGTTCGACACCGTTGGCAAAGTATCAAACACCATCTTTCAAGAATTGCTTCTGCATCTGCACCAGCTCAGATATCGAAGACTGTTACTACCTTCACTCCGCTAAGCTCTTTGCATCAGCTACTTTGAGCACCTCACTCTTCCGCCTTGACGCCGTTAAGATTGTGGTGATCTTGGCTTTCTTCCTCCATCGTTCGACCACCGTTGGCAAAGTATCAAACACCATCTTTCAAGAATTCTTCTGCATCTGCACCAGCTCAGATATCGAAGACTGTTACTACCTTCACTCCGCTAAGCTCTTTGCATCAGCTACTTTGAGCACCTCACTCTTCCGCCTTGACACCGTTAAGATTGTGGTGATCTTGGCTTTCTTCCTCCATCGTTCGACCACCGTTGGCAAAGTATCAAACACCATTTCTCAAAAATTGCTCCTGCATCTGCATCAGCTCAGATATTAAAGACTGTTGTCACTACCTTCATACTACCTTCACTCGGATCAGCTCTGTGGATCAGCTACTCTAAACACCTCACTCTCCCGCATCAGCATCAGCTCAGATATCGAAGACTGTTATTAATACCTACATACTACCTTCACTCGGATCAGCTCTGTGGATCAGTTACTCTAAACACCTCACTCTCCCGCCTTAACACCATCAAAATTGTGGTGATCTTGGCTATCTCCCGCCTCTTGAATATCGCATCAATACCATTTACCTCCTCTCAGACGGATTATCGAGAAAATGTACTGCCTTCAGGTAATGATGAGCGTGCTCGCCACAGCGTTGGTGACCTTTTTTGGAAGAAATGCCTCTCGATATGCGACTGACCGCTTCCACCACGGGTGGACGACAATCCCATACGCCGCACCAATATCATCTCCACCACCTCGGTACGTACCAAATGCCGACGACTGGGCGAATACATATCACCGCCTACGGTTATTTAACGGCACCATGATACTACCCCCACCATCTCCACTATATCTCAGCATCCTCCAGAGTCAGGAGTCGCCGCCGCTTACCGCAGCCACAGATAACGTACCAAGATTCCCGCCACCGCCAGAGTGGCGAAATATCGTTTGGAGGGTGCTGTATGATGTCTTGGTAATCACCTTGCACCAGTACGTGTCAATTGCACGCATTTCTTGGGAGCGTCGAACAATACGAGACGAAGCGGCCAAAGTGGTGCTTGAATTTAAACGGCAACTAACCGGCATGGCCCTGAAGCTCAAGGCTGCTTATGTTGAGATCTCTCGCCTCCGCGAGATCGAACTAAGTAGCCGGAAGAGCCTAAGGAAGGAGTACGAGGAGAGATTGGAGCATGAGCGTATCGAAATCCGAAAGGAGTACGCTAGTGAGGCCGATCAGTTCAAGGGAAAGGAACAGATGAGGTCCAAGGCAGAGGTGACCGCGATCACGAGCAAGCACGACGAGGAGATGAAGCGCGTCCTACAGAAACAAGCGGAAACAGAGGCAAAAGTGCACGACATCCGGGCTGTAGAATCGAAGCTTTTCAAATCCGAGAGAAAGTGCAGAGCCTTAGACGCAGAATCCCGAGAGAAGTCTCTCGTAATCGACAAGAAAGACGCCTCGTTAAAGAGGAAGACGGATCGGCGTGCGGACGCTGAAAATCTCTGTAACCAAAGGATAGCTGAGATGCGCAACGAGCTCGAAAAGCAAAAGATATCCTCAGGGGAATCAGATGAGCTTCGTACCAAAGTGCACGACCTAAAGTTGGAGATCGATGCTTTGAAGAAGGAAAAAGACATGATGAAAGCTAAGTACGAGCTAGAGGCAGTACAGGCTGCTAAAACTGCCAGGGACGTCCAGGCATACGAAGTGAAGCAGGCCAAGGCCAAGGTGTCCGTCTTGCAGAAAGAGGTGTCCGACTTGGAGCGAAAGGTGTCCGCCTCGGAAGGAAATGTCTCCCGCTTAGAGACCGAGAAGATAATTGGTACTGATTTCTACGAATGCCTCCAAAAGGAGCTTCAAACGGCAAAGAAGGGTCGAGAGGCCGATCTCAAGGAGTACAAGTTGCTAAAGGAAGCTCAAGATGCTCAGACTCAGAAGCATCAAGCCAACAGCCAGGAACAAGCGGCCGAGATCCAGAACCTTCAAAAACACGTCGATAACTTTATTGAGTTGATTGGTAACCATGGTGCATTTACTGGCAAAGTTGCGTCCAACGCTTCAAGCAAGGAAGTTCTTCCTGCTGCCCTTGAAGCCAAGGTCGACCCCGTGTTCGCGGCCTCTCCAGCAATAGTGATGGCCCTCAAGGATGCGACCAAGTCGTCAAAGTCTGGACCAGTAGACGTGCCTGCTGCGACGCCAATGGATGAGCCTGAGCCATCGGCCTTCAACTCAGACCAAGTCTCTACTGCCGTTGCTCCTCAAGCAGAGTCTGAACCGTCAAAATCTAAAGCAGTAGGACTTTCTACTATAACGACCGAGGATGCACCCAAATTATCCACCAATACTGTACTTGACCATGTCGCCGCTATTGTACATGAGGATGAGCCTAAACCATCCTCTCCAGCAACAAAGCCTTCTGCTGCAGTGGCTCGAAAGATTGAGGCTCCAACGTCGAGTTTTCAAGCGATGCGCTCTGCGGTCACGAAGGCTTCCAAGTTCAAGTCGAATGCGAATTCTCGAGCGAAGCGCCCTTTTGGAACTACCGCTCTTCATATGATTGAGAAGGAGGTAAAGAAAGCGGCCTTCGATACTATAATTCCGAAGCCCGAAGATGTCCAAAAGCAGGCAGCCCAAGATGCTCAGGCGAGCGCTTCGAAAGCAGTCTTCCATGCTGAAGACCAGCAGATTCAGGGCGGACAAGAGCACTTAGCAAAGGAAAGCGCTCCAGTGAACCCCGGCGCTGGCGAGCCTGACCAGCGCCAGCACATCGAAGCTGATAACACGCAAGAGGTACAAGAGGCGCCAGTAGTGCAAGAAATGCCAGATGTGCCAGAAGTAGCAGAGCTGCAGGAGGCACCAGTAGTAGTGCAAGAAATGCCAGATGTGCCAGAAGTAGCAAAGATGCAGGAGGCGCCAGAGATGGAAACTAATAGTGCACTACCCACCCTGGCGGATATCCTGGAGCAACTGAAGCTCTCTGCGTCAGTGCCTTCACCGGAGCCTTTCGCAACCCAGAACGATGCTGGCACCAATGTCGACATGTTCCCTGAATTCAACCAGTACCAATGGGAAGAAGCAATGGAGGGATTGGAGAATGATGTTGAGGAAGACTCTGAAAAGATCACCGGTTTTGAAGATTTCGCGCAATACGACGTGATGGATCATCTTCAGGTGATGGAGGATAGGGGAGAACTACTACCATTCAATATGATTGGTCTGGGAGACTTGCCGGAATTACCACCGCTCGACATGAGTGACCAGAGCAGCGCCTTTGCCGGAGTGCCGCAGTCGTCGCTACCAAAAGCGGAAATTCAGCAGATGAATCCGAGTAAGAAGCTTAGATTCGACACGCCCCCAAAAGCCGTGCTCCAAGAGCCAGATTACCAGTCAATTCCATGGGAGGCTTCCACCGTATCGCAGGGTCCCTCGCCAACAGAGTCCGAATATGACTTTGAGATGGGGCAATCTCCGGGAGATGCAGAGTCCAAGGCTGACCTTGAAATGACGCAGTCTCCGGGAGACGCAGAGTCAGAGCAGGACCTTGAGATGGCGCAGTCTCCGGGAGATGCAAAGTCTGAGACTGACCTCGAGATGGCGCAGTCTCCGGCAGATGCAAAGTCTGAGACTGACCTCGAGATGGCGCAGCCTCCGGGAGACGCAGAGTCCGAGAAAGAATCTGGAGTTAGATCTGGAGAGGCATCAGCAAGCCCTGAAGCATCCTCATCCGAGGGGTCGGTGGACGAAGCATCGCGGAAGCCTTCTCCTTTCTCTCCTTTCTCTCGTGTCACGTCTCCTGTGCCATCTCCTTCCGTGGCCCCTGGCTCTAGTACTACTGGCTCTTATTATGCCTCCCGCTCTCCTTCCCACACCCTTGACACTAGATCCTACGGCCCTCCGCTCCTTCCGGGCCTACGGGTCCATGGCACTTCCTACAGTCCTGCCAATTCCCCTCGCCCAAGTTCCTCCGCGCCTCCTTACGTTCCTGCCACTACCTCCGGGCCAAGTACCACCGCGCCTCCATATATTCCTAGCTATCGCCGGGGCCCAAGTACCTCCGCTCTTCCTCCACACAATCCTGCCGTTCTTCCGCCGACTGGTATACCCTACGGCCCAAGTACTCACCCGGTTCCCTGGGGTCCTGTCACCAACCCCAGCCCACAAATCCACGGCTCTATTTACAAGGCTTTCGATTTCTCAAGCCCTACTTCCCTGAGTCAGACCCTTCCTCCAAGGCAGACGACCACACCACCGCAGGCCAAATCATGGCTGGGTGTTCCGCGCATGAGTCCAGCCGAGCCGCAGCCCCAGCAAGAGCTTGAGGAAAAGCCAAAGCGCTTTCCACCCCCTGGAAGCCGTCAAACGCTCAATCCCCGTGTTCCCAATCTGACACCAGGGGCTCCGCAGCCGATCGTGCAACAACCCCTCGGCCAGCCATCACTACCATCGTCGAGCGACGGATCGCCACTGTCTTCTGCCCCGCCATCGCCTCCACCACCTCCATCCAACCCGGCCCTGATAATCGATCCGGTTGACAATCGTGAAAAATACCTCATACGAGGGGCACAGAAAGGAAAGGGGACATCTGGTCTTTTCGCCAACTTGAAAAAGCCTACGGAAGATTCTACCTGAAGAGAAAAGCAGTGGCAAATGGACCCGGGTTTCGACGGGCGGAGGACAGATACTGTCATCAGGGGCAGGGAAACAGATGAGGACTCAAGCCTGAAAAGCCGGGATAGAGATATACCTCGGAGTCGTGGAGCACGGTCTTTTATTTTCTTTTCTTTTCCATTTTGTTTTTGTGATTTCGGAATGTCTGGGTTACTCGGAAAGCAGCCGGTGGAGTTTCTAGTGAGGAACCAAGGCGCCTCAACCCCTTTGTTCGAATGAGGAAGCAGAGCAACGCCGGGCTCTATTGTTATTATTGCGAAGAAAGTCCAGCATGACGGTTGACTGGAAGATGGGGAGTCGACAAGTGTTTCCAGGGTTTAGCGGATATCGGGTATTTCATTATGTTCTGGATTTCTCGGGTTTATGGGGTCATTTGTTCGCGCGTCGTTGAAATCCTGTTTGTCGCCGAGTCATGTCTTTATTCCACTTCTCTCTCCATTATTTTGTTGACCGTCCATTCATGTTTTCAGTCATTAGTGATTTAAGGATTTAGGTCTAGGGAATTAAAGGAAGTCAAAGCCAAGATATGCTGAAGAGTGTGCTAATGCTCAATACCACCTTGTACTGCTATAACCGATGGATGCTAACCAAGTCTAACAAGCTACAGTGACAAGAGCTTGTGGCGTGGTCCGCATGATGAGCGCGAGAGGGAGCCTCGTTGTATAGTCATGGAGCCGTAAGGAAACGTTGAACGTAAATGATTCGACTTTCAGCATATCTCTGGACCACTGAGAACATACTCTGTTTCAGGCAGTACCGGGTCGCACAACGTCGTTTGCTATCTCAAGCGGGTGCTTAGCATCGGTTCAGGAGAGGCAGCGTTGTACGCAGGTAGCTAGCCCAGCCGTACAAATATTTCCGTTCATTAGAATCAGCGAGAACTGCCCGGAATTGTTGATATCTCGAGTTCCTTTTCGCGAGTCAAATAACGCAGTGAGGCCGTTACGAGCGAGAAAGATAGAAGTCCTTTTTCCAATAACGCTTTCAACCGTTTAAAGGTTGCAAGAGGAGACATCGTGGTTTGTCAGTTCCATACACCTATCTAGTTTTCTTCTGTACATCGTTCTTCCATCTCACGTCTCAGACAGATTGCTGCCCAACCCCTACGAACCACGTCTGCACTTACACTTCGTCCAAGCTTTCCTATTGCTTGTTCGACGGGCAGCAAGTACGATTCATATAGAGCCTCTTCAGCATCTACTCCTGTATTTTCATGCCTTGGCGGCTCATATCCTTCTGGCTCCAGCTTGATTCTTTCCACAAGAGTGAGATTCGCAGGGTATTTGGGAGGATATTGGTAAGCGTTCCTTTGTGCCGCTGTCTGATCTTGCAAGGAAGATTCCAGATCTGGAGGGACGGTCTCAGCAATATACCAAAAGAGAATATACTGTGTCGTTGGAGATTGTGGCACTAATTGTGTCCAGATAGGCTCAGTAGCAGATGCAGCTGTAGTAACGGAGGGATTGTGTGGTTTAGGTTGGCGGTGGGACAGCGGAACGGGGAGAAGACGATTGCGGTATCCAGACTGGAAATGCTATCAGTCCACCTCGGACAGTTGAAGACGTCATGATGTTTACCTCCTCAAATCCTTCTCTTTCAGCGCCAGAACCTGAATCTTCGTTCGAATCTCGTCGACCTTTAGGTAAGAACCAGTATTGGTCTACGCTATGGTAACATAAGACTACTCGAGCGGTTGCAATGTGGAAAATGGAAACACCAGCGCCGATCAGGACGTGGTTACTGTCGAAGTTGGCGACCACAGGAAGGCTTGATCGTGGTGCCATATCTAGTGGTTGGAATTCATGAAGCGCTTATTCCGTGTTTGGTTCCTTCATGGGAGTAGAAGCTGAGACATTGCGGGAGCTCATAGATCTATCAGAAGTCCTTTTAGAGCGATTTCATCCCGACTTGGGATGCCTCGGATCCTCCGAGCGAGCTTGTAGATACGAAAGTTTCATGCAGACCAACAGAATCGAGCCTACATCGCCAGAGGAAAAGGGACGAGAACTCTTGCAGCGCCAGACCACTATGATCGTGACTTGCTAGACAAGTTGAGATCCGAATAGTCGTTGACGAGGCTTGGCAAGACACTGACCAATCACGCGTGTTACAGATTCTGTAGCTCCAATTGACGATTTGCACTTGTTCCTTTTAGAAAGACAGCAAGTCGGAGCAACTAGATACCATTGCCTTGGACCAGTACGGGTGATTTCATATATGCCATCATGTATCACGCATATCCCCCCCAGTTATCAAATTGAGCGTCTACCAATGACAATCCCGAAAGCCGTCTTCATTCTATAATGCTGCCTAACGACCCCCAGCATCTCGAGGCGGACGGCATATCAGTGTCACTGACGCATTCAGAGCTTAACGTTACCTCCGTCGTAGCAAAAGTCAAAAGCTCAAAGGCTGGTGCCATAGTTCTCTTCGCAGGTTGTGTCTACCCTACCCATCTACAACTAAGCCTAACAACAGACCTTCAGGTACGACTCGTGACAACTTCAGTGGAAAGCCTGTAACGCAGCTCCAATACACATCCTATCCACCCCGAGCCCTCAAGTCGATGCTGTCAATCGCGGAAGCTGTGAAAGCGAAGCATGCATTGACTGCCATCAGCATGGTACATCGTCTAGGAGTTGTTCCCATTGGGGAAGAGAGTATACTGATTGCGGTTTCGGCACCTCATCGACAGGCAGCTTGGAGAGCTGGAGAGGAGGCATTAGAAGAGTGCAAGGCTAAGGTAGAAGTCTGGAAGCTCGAGGAGTTTGGTGGAGACGAAGGCGGTGTCTGGAGGGCCAACCGTGATGGAGCAGCTGGCGCACCAGTGAACCACAACCACATCGAGAGTACAGGCTGATGCCTACCCTTTCCTCGGAAATTACATCTCTTGATATCGCCGTCTTGGATGCACCATCCTTTCCTACCTTGCCTTCTTCAACCTAGGCCCTCCCACATGTCCAGTTTCCGTCTGGATCAAATTCTCTGCTTGGTCAAATCCCTACTTGAACAACGATATCTAGTCGAAGGTTTATAAGCAGAGGCTCCCAGTTCCTGATCTGCCCACGTTTCACCAAACCACGCAGCCCCAAACGGCCCCCTCTAATTCGATTCGCCTATCCGCCCATACTCCCCTCCTTCCTAGCCCCCCTTCCTCCCTTCCTTTCCCAACCCAACCAGCAAACCTCAACATCCACCAATCCCTCAACCTCTCCTTAAGGAGACTTCTAGTATGCCATGATGAACTTGAAATGAGCGTCGAGAATGCAGTTGGCGAGGTATTACAATCTGGGTCCACGCTCCTTTTTCGTCTTGAGTGCATGGGGAAGGAGAATTTGAAGGGCGTTGGCCCTTGGAGATTCCGGTGGAGGAATGGTGACGAAAGAAGGGGTGGAAGGATATGATGATGCGCTCCCTAGCGAAGAGATGGAAAATTCCGAGGGCGGTCTATGGCTGTGACATTGGTTCTTCCAAAAGGACAAACCTAGCAAACTGCTATTGCTGCGCTTTAACCATCCCCTGCTTAGGAGCAAGCGTTTGTGTTCGTTGTTGAATGGGAATCATCAGCTTCACTAGCTAGAGCATACCAACCAAACACCAAAGCCTTTTCTATTTTCACTTCTCCAAAAACAATTCACAACGCCCCCTTCCCCTATATTCAACAAACTATAGCCTAACGAATACCACCGCTCCTAGTACGCCCTCCATAAAAGTCCCGGTATGAGCCAGCTTGCTATTGGGGATGCTATGCTTATCTAAAGCAGCAAACTCGAAAACCCTCCTTTCTTCACCCAAGGCCACACACAGCCCATAACTCGACCCTCGTCCCCTCTTCACTCCTAACTTTCCCCCCCCCTCCCCCTCCTCATCAACCACAAACCACCCTCACAAACCTCCCCACCATCAAACCAAACCCATCCACTCCCGCCTAGACGAGGAGGGGGGAGGGTAAGGAGTAAAAATTCTCCCACCTCAAATTTTTTTTAAAATAAAATCAGACGAAAATATTCAGACGACCGTGCGCCGTGTGGAGGAGGAGGAGGAGGAGGAGGAGGAGGGAGAAAAACGGCAAGATCCGCAACCACGACGTCCGCATAATTTCGAGGAAAAAATATATATATATTATATATATACCCCGAACTTAGGATTGGCAATTACCGTTTTCGATCGGGAAAAGGGAGCAGGGCCGCTTTAGAGGGAGCAGCGAGGGAACTCAACCCTGCTGCAACTCCTACTGCCTAGGCTCATTCTATCTAGCTCACACCGTAGTTACAGAGCTTCCTTTCGCCTCCATATGAAGCATTGGGTAGACCACATATGAAAGCACTGGATCGGCCACATATAGGGCACTGAATATACCACATATGAAGCATTGAATATAATACATATGAAGCATTGAATATAATACATGTGGAGCTTTGGGTAGGCCACATAAGAGGCACTGGGTAGGCCGCATATGAAGCATTGGGTAGGTCACATATGGGGCATTGGGTAGACCGCATATGAAGCACTGAATAGGCCACATATGGAGCATTGAATATACTACATATGAAGCATCGGAAGGGCAGTGGGGTTGATTTCACAACTCTGGTTCTTATTTTGCATTTTTTGAAGATTCGCCACTATCTAATTTTGATGGGGCTCTCGGCAAATCCTAGAAGACAATACAGGTTTCGCATACAACGGTACTACATATGAAGCACTGGGGGGGGGGCAGTGCGGTTGATTTTACAGCTCTGGTTCTTATTTTGCATTTTTTGAAGACTCGCCACTAAATTTGATGGGGCTCTCGGCAAATTCTCAGGTTTCGGATACGTTGATGAGAGGGGAACATGGCGAATGTGCGGCATTTGTGCGTATAGCAAGAACGCGTCATTTGTGCAGCCCCTAATATAGGTGTTCCGTGATCCTTTCTCCCTCCGCAATTTGCTTCTGCTCCAATTACCGGCAATATGAACGCAAACGAACCACCGTACAACCCGCCGCTGGCGTTGACCGTCATCTCTGCCATCTCCATCGGCATAGCAGGACTAGTTTCGTTGTGGATCCTGCTTGACATCATTCAGCGGAAAGGGTGGAGGACTATGATGGGAGTGATGTAGGCTTCGTTCGGCAATACTCGAAGTGCAGGGGAACATCGAAATGACAAGCATTTGCTTTGACAGGATTCCAGTCTACGTCTTGAACGCACTCTATCTAGCTCCCATAACATTGTGGACCTATCTCAAGCACGGGCGACCGGCCAAAGTCCGAACTGACTACGATCAAATCGACAGCGTGGTCGAGGAACATAGGTACCACGATCATGAAGACCATGGAACGGATGTGCAGAGCAGTCAACATGAAGGCTATACATCCGAACATAATGAAGAGCACCAGGATATGTCCCGACATGGCCCGATGCAGGAGGACGCGGGTGACCACCATATATCCGGACACTCTCATATGCAGCACGATGCTGGCGAACGACCCATATTTGCAACGATTACCATTGCTGTCTGCCACTGCGGCGCTGGCTGTTTGCTTGGCGACATTGTCGGAGAATGGTTCGTGTACGGGACTGGTCTTGAAATTGACGGAAGCGAAATGTGGGTAGAGTTTTTGGCAGGTCAGTGCATCTTCCTCGTCTTCTGTCCCTTACGTCCATGGTTGTCACTGTATGAAATGCAATGGGGAATACCGATGGCTCAACTCTAATTAACGGTACAGATTACGTCCTCGCGCTCTTCTTTGGCATCTTCTTCCAATATTTCTCCATCGCTCCAATGACGGGCCAATATGGCCTGATAACGTTGTGGCGGTCCGCAAAAGCCGACTTTCTCTCCTTAACATTCTTCGAAATCGGCTTGTTTGGCTGGATGGCGATTTTTCAAGTTGCAATTTTTGACGGGAAGTTGCCAATGGACACGGTGGCGTATTGGTGGATGATGCAGGTATATCTCAGCTCAACCCAAAAGATTCTATCGAGGACTATCTTCGCTAACAGGTCCGTAGATTGGAATGTTCTTGGGGCACTGGACGGCGTTTCCGATCAATTGGTGGTTGATCAAGACAGGGGTCAAGGAGCCATGCGCGTGATTTCGAAGGGCCATCACCTCAATATTGATGTCCGAATCAGAAGCTTGGGAGTTGAGGCATTGAGTTCCTGGACGGAGATAGGAGACTATTAGATCTACTCTAAGTGGACATCAAGGACTCGTCTGCTAGTGCCTTGGATAGGCACCTGGTTCATCACCTGAGGGCAGAGATGCATAGACCGGCCCATGAGTTGTTGTTCAGGACTGCCCAGATTTCTCGGAAAGCAGCTCCTTGTAAACTTAGAACGTTGGCTTGGGCTGTATTTTTGTGTCTCCTGCTAGCATCATTTACTCGTAGTCGTCAACATATACGTACGCTCTTAGCAAATTTGTTGATCTCGACCGGCTTTTTCCCTTGATCCCTACCCATCTTGAAAACTAAACTAGGAAGGACTGGGCCTTACAACAGCAAGTTCACTACGTACGGGAACGTTTTGCGTCCTGCCAGGCTCGGGAAACCCGTGGACATCGACGTTCTTCCTGAACAATAGACAATGGGTTGATCCGCCGAAATGGAACATCCCAATTTGCTCACCCTTCTCAACCCATTGGCCCTTCTCGACCGTGATATCACAGGTGGAAACCTCTGCCATGCCCACCACTAAGACAACCATCAGGCCGATAGCGGGATTGTCTGCTTCAATGAAGATGATGCCCCGTGTAGCAGTGGCAGTGATATAGCCTTGTCCAGTACTCTCTCCCGCCCTATCAGCCCCGTGCGAGGGACTAAAATCTTCGAAGAGCGGCTCAGAGTAATACGTTCCGTCTTGCACATACGCTTTGACGATCCTGCCGCTGACTGGGCTATGCCAGCGGTGGTAGCTTAGGGCGCTTAGGAAGGCTTGGTAGATTGTGCCGCCGACGAATTGCTCGGCACATTCGTCGTGTGCTAGCATATCGACGAGAGAATAGGGCTGGCCTTTGATCCAGAACTTGTCACGGGATTTGACGCCGTACGCGACCTTATAGGGCTTTGACTCGCACACGCTGACGATAATCTCCGGATGATCTGGAGCCGCAACAGGTCGTATACCGTCTCTGAAAGCGCGAGTGAAGAACTCATCCCAAGATTTAAAACCGTGATACTTTGCCGAGGGATCGCAGACATATATCTCTTCGAAAGCATACGAACTTTCTCCGATATTCGCAACTGCCGTGAGGTCCTTGACCCCCGTTGCACCGAACCAGCCTAATGGACCAGTATTGAGAACCTCAGCCGACGCCGGAGATTTAAGGTACTGTGCCCATACGTTAAGTACCCTCTTGAGCATGGCATTCATTTTTGGGTCTAAGAAAATCGCAAAACCACTTGTTGTTCCCATGGGCCAGGTTAAAAGAGCATTGATAGGGAGGCCAACCAGACCAACTGTGTGCGACTTGTCGCTCCAAGACGGTGCCGTAGTCAATAGGTGGTTGAGCAGCTGCAGCATATGATTGTAGTCACGAACTTGGCGATGGCCGGTGGGGTCCTCGGAATAAGGCTTCTTGCTCGGGACTTGCTCGAACATGGTGGAGAATAGGAGATACATCCGCGTATCTTCTTCTATTAAGTCTTTGAATTCTTTGAGTATGGGTATCAATTCTTGTGGATTTTCATTGACATGATCGATCACACCGCCGAGCCATTGTTTGTGAACTCGATAATCGTGAGGCAGCCATTTACCGGGTCTGTGAGTCAGAATATATGAGGACGAAGGCCAACAGCTATCCTTACCTGTGGACGCGATGCTCCTCGGGTATATGGTTCTCGTCGGAATTCATGATTTCTGAATGTGGCAGGTTGCGGCTGAAAGGTACTTTGACATCTGGGTTGCCTCAGGACCGAGAACGTGCGTAGCTAAGCCCCTTCGGGTTAACTTCTTCCCCTAATCCCCTTTGGCTTAGCGACCCTCTGGATGACTTCGCAGCCTACGGGTAACGCTCATACTTTTACCGCATCAGGTAAGGCGACCGGCAAAGTTCGGTGTTATTCCAGATTTAATCCGGGGTTCTTTTAGAGAGTGAGGGCATAGGTATGGAGAATAGCCAGTCGGCAATTTCAGGCAACAGTTGATTTTGGGGATTTCTGGGTGATGGGTGAGGGGTTGGGGCGATCTCCCGAGTGAGTGCGCTATACATATGTACATACTGTACTGTAGTTCCTTCGGGTACAGATAAAACTCGCTCGAGTCTTCGAAGAACGCATGTGTATGCCAATTCTATGGTTGTTGGATGAAGCCACGGCTGGTCCAGGACAGGTGTCCTTGTGTTTGGGGGTTTAGGGGAATTTGTGAGTGGGGGCATGCGTTGTGTGGGTTTGAGCTTTGCTGGTGTTAGTTGGGAAGGGGGAGTTGGATTTCAGGATGGGATAGGTGCGATTATGTAGGTGGGGATGGCGGGGGGTGGCATGGGATGGGATGGGATGGGGAGTTGTGGTGGGAGTGGGAAATGGGGATGCGTGGGCGCGAGTAAGGGGGTGGATAGAATCAATCAAAGCGATCGAAGCGATCATGATGAATTCGTGATTCACCAAAGTGAGAGATCGAAATCACATCCTCAATTTTCCTCTCGTATGTACAACCACCACACCCCACCAGAAGCGAAGCCCATAAATTCCACATCCAATGTGGACCTTTTGTCTCCAATCAACCATTACACACCATCCGTCAACCCCACCCGGAAAATTTGAAAAATTTGACAAGCATGAAACCCGCAATCATCAAAGATCTATATCCATTGGTAAACCTCTCCATCATACATGGGCAAGGTCATTCGTAGCGATATGAGAATCTTAGATGAGGACAACAGCGGCGATGGCACCAAGTGCGACAACAGCGAAGGAGCTGCCGACGGTGCTGGCGGCGCCGGTGAATGCAGCTGGGCCGGTGGCTTTGGGGAGACCGCTGATTAATGTTAATAAGATGGGAGGGCTTGGAGGACGGAAGTATTGCTTACGCTGATGCGCCGGTTCCACTAGGGAAGCTGGCGGGAGCGCTAACACCGGAAGGGCCGACTGGGTATGGGGCAACTGGGCTAGCCTGAACTGGGGAGTTGCTGGAAGCTGGCACTGCAGGTGCGGATGAAGCTGGGACAGCTGGTGCAGCTGGGGCGCTGGCTGGGGAGTTGCTGGAAGCCGGGACGGCGGGTGCGGACGAAGCTGGGCCAGCAGGGGCAGGCGACGGGCTGGCAGCCACGGTGACGGTCGAGTAGATGGTCACTGGGGAGCACGTGGCTGGGCAAGACGAAGCCGGAACAGCGGGGGCAGCTGGGGACGAGGCGGGGGAATTGCTTGAAGCTGGAACGGCAGGCGCGGACGAAGCCTTGCTGGTCGCTGGGGCAGAAGAAGCCGGGACAGCGGGAGCAGCTGGAGAAGAGGCGGGAGAGTTGCTTGATGCTGGGACAGCTGGTGCGGAAGAAGCCGGGACAGCGGACGCGCTGGTGGCCGGGGCACTTGTCGCTGGAGCGCTAGTTGCTGGGGCGGAGGTGGCCGGTGCACTTGACGCGGGCTTGGAAGCAGGCGAGGAAGCAGGCACTGCAGGTGCGCTGGATGCTGGGCTGCTGGCGGGGACGGCGGGCGCAGAGCTGGCGGGAGCGCTCGGCTGGGTGACCGGGAAAGAAGTGGTCGAGACCACGGTGGAGCGAGCCGGGCAGCTGGTCACTTCGGGACCGCAGCTGGTAATGGTCACCTCCTTCGTGCTCATCACGATAGAGACCGGGGGAGCAGCTGGCGCAGAGCTCACTGGGGAGTTGCTGGACGCTGGCACGGCGGGTGCAGAGGCCGGTGCGGAGGATGGGCCAGGAGCTTGGATCTGTCCATCGCCAATCTGGGAGACCATGGGCTGGGAGGCTTGAAGAGCCGGGGTAGCGGTGACCGCACCCACCAAAAGAGCCGTGACAGCGAATGAGTAACGCATTTTGAGTTTGGTAAAGGTTCTTGAAGGTTGGGTTTTAAGAAGAAGTGGGTAGGTTGAAGGTGAAGAATTAAGAGAGTGTAGTATGTTGTCGCGAGTTTCTGTCTTAAAGAGTGTGATGACCGAAGTCGAGCAGAGACCGGTGAGCAGATTACTTTTAAAAGAAGTACGAGTGAAATTTGGTGTTGGGCAAAGAAAGAAACCAAAACAAGCTATGCCGCGGGTACCTGATCCTTATACCTCCCGTGAGATTAATCCGCTGATCGGGAAGAGGGAAAAGGGGAAAGGGGAAAGGGGAGGGTAACGGGGGGTACACAGTACACAAGCGGCAAAGCGGTGTCTGATTGGGTGGGATGCCGGTGTTAGGTTGCCAACTTCACGTAATGATCGATACTGGCTCCACCACCCAGACCAGAACTTGCAGGGAAGATTACCACTTGCGACTTGCTACTGCCCCGCGTCTCGTGTTTGATTGGACGAGACCGTCTACTGGAATAGTAACCTCATTTGCGAGTGGAGAGGCGGCTCCGGCTCAATACTTGACAATATTACCAATGGATCAACCGGTACTGTAATCCATGTCACGCATGACTGTTGGTGACAGCGGAAGAGGGGAAACTGGAGTCGGTTTGGCATCACACACCATATACTTCCTGGTCTGAATATGAAGCTCTAAGGAAAACATTGCGGTGTTTCCTGTTGTCGCACCGCATGTCGGGGGGTTCCTCCATCTGAACATCCTGCGTTGAGTGCAACAATTGGGCGGATGAAGTCAGATGTGTTAGCGTCAGGGGTAAATGTATCAATCATTCACTTTGGTCCAAGCGGAAACACTAGCGCGCCTCTAGCCTTTTAGCTCAGCCCATCATACACAGGAACACGACACGTGCAGCACACCTGCGAGTCGTCGGCGCCGATGCTATTTGCCTTGGCTATTCAGCCTATTATTGTATTTATTAAATATATGAGGCCATTCAACTGGTATTCGCCCAGTCCCCGTCACTTATGTATACGGGGGGTTACTGGCGGAGAAGAAGAACTGCAAGTGAGCGGATATGTTCGAAACAGATCTTGCAGGATTTCAGGCCATGAAGCGTTCCGCTTAGAACTACTATGTGTGGCGCCCCAGCAATACATCTTCAGCTCCCTCCTCACCAACAGGGTTTCGAGTGCATTTCCCAGTTGTTTTCTTCCATTCCTTCCAACAATACTGGTTCTGACCTCTGGTGCACTGTTTGATCGTGCGGTTATGGACAAAGTACCTCTGTTGGCTTCGCTTTGGTACAATGGCGTCAGCCCCTCCGAGCAGTCACACTCTCAAACATGTTTCTGCTCCCTGTGTCCCACTACTACTGATGTATCTGATCTTCCAGATGTTCAACTGCTCGAAGATTTCTTCCCTGGACTGCTCAGGTCTTAGCTGTTTTTACTCTCTGCTTTACAAGATTTGTCGTTTTATGAAAGTACTCCTACTACCTGTCGGAATTGCCGACCCTCCCCGCGAAGGCTGTTCGCTTTCCATAACACAACCCTTCCGCGTTTGCACAGCATTGGCATATAAATCTTCCAATCTTCCAACCATAGAGCAGATTCTCTATACCCCCCATATTGAAAGCCATAAACGTCGACTCGCAGGACAAAGCATGAGAACGCCCAGCTGATCAAAGAGCAACCTCTAGAGCGGAGGCCATGCTCTGTACTTGTTCCAGGAAATGCTGTGTCCTCATCCCTTTCTCCGATTCCATCTATTTTCGCAAACTCGGCCTTGCTCCCTAAACCGATTAGTTCTATTGATTTTTTTGGATAACCTTTCTCGAAATAGTAAGCTTGCAGATCACACTTTTCCACTTTGCAGCATCGACGTGTAGCATTCATCCATCCTGGAGGAATTGGTCGCCAGCAGTTAATTTGCCATTTGCGCCATATAAGAAGTTATGCATCCAAAAAAAGCGTCGGGAATCGGTCAGGACTGCATAGCCGGCTTGGGCTTTTGACGGTTTTCACGGATGTCTCATGACAGCGACAGAAGAAGGGTTCAGCGGAAGGGAGGATCGGTTGTTACTATCGCTCAGTGTTTGGTCTTAAGCTCTGCTGAAGGACCAAAGGGTATCTCGACTAAGACTTCGGCAAGGTTGTCCAGCTTGACAGTCGAATTGGTTCTCGGCTCCGAGTTCGCAAAAGCTCTGAGCCTTTTCTGATCGAGGATTTTGACACACACCATGTCACATTGATATGGTAACCAGGTCCACTTACTCAGCTAGATATCGGGAGATTTCCAGTTGGAAGTTGATGACGGGCACTTTCCTCTGCAGTCGGTTCCGGAAGAGATCGAAAGACCAAAACCCAAAGTGACAGTATCGTGCGTCTCTAATGACACCGCAGTTGCTCCGAAAGCCAAGGGATACCAAGTTCTGAATCGCTGTATCAATGGAGCTTACGACCCCATGGATTCTACGACCCAGTGCAGACTGGCACTTTGAACGCAAATTTGTTGTCACGAACATTTGGGAAAAGAGTACGAAAGGATTCTGCACGTAAAATGAGCGGGTTCAACGACGTCCATGAAACACATTCTGTAACAGAGGATTCTTGCCACTTGGATGCCACAGTGTGATAAAGGATCTGGTAAGTTTGATAGCATGAGTAGTATAGTAAAACTCCCAACAGTTGACATGCTGCGCCTTTCAGGTCATTGAGATTTGTTCCCGCTCCGAAAGCATTTTGTATAAACGTTGAACGACTAGCACCGCTCTCCTGCAATTCGTGAAGGCATCGATCCTGGCGGGTTGATCCCGTTGCCACCGCTGGGTTGAAGGATTAAAGAGTTCCGCCATCAGAATTCGGAATTCCAGCCCATGATTGGATCAGGGACCCCTTCAATGTCGGCCTCAATATCTACCATTGTTATCAGGTTATGACAAAACGCAACGTCAGGCCTGCGGCGTATGCCTCCGGAGCTCGCTACAGCATGCCTTTCCCACTGCAGCTATGACGGAGTTGGTCCAGCCTACGAGAGATAACGATCACTGTCGCTGGACGCCGAGATTAGATATTACGTTGGCGCTGTTGGCGCTGTCGATATGGACAGTCTCGCTCTGAAGCAGGACTTGTCATGCAAGCATCATGATCATGGCATAGATCAACCTTGTCGTAGTGAAGGCGCAGAGGACTCTGATGTTGGATAATCCGACTACTTAAGATTACGAAGATTGCTGCCTTATGGTACAACTTGTCTGGCACGACCAGGGATGCCTCACCGATCAAAGTACATTCTTAAACTAGCGTGTACTAATGATGCAAGACTTCCGCAAAACTTCCGCAACGTTAAATGGGGGTTAGAGACTGAAGGCCACACAGCCTACCACTTGATGTACATGGGCTCTGCACAGCCTCCCAAAAACCAACTTTTACTTGCGAATACTCTATTCTAATTCAACAACACTACAAGGCCCTCGGCTTAGATATCTCTGACAGGTTCCAATGCGACTCTGGATGGATGACCGTCGAAGCCACCCTTCCTTTTCGGTGGCAGTAACCCATCCTCGATGCCGTTCTCATTTGCAGTAACATTGCTGCAATGCTATGCCTTTGCCCCAATCCGCCTCCATCTTTTCTTCGTTGTGTATGCACGCTGCTGAGTATATCTTGTCATGCAGCACCTTGAGGGGGCTTATACTCTTCTGGCAGGTTGAACTTCATCTTCCACGGCTTCCCCGAACTAACCGCATTACTTACATACACTTGTGGAGGCCTTTAGCCCGTCCCGTCAAACTTTCCTTCCAACATCTACCTTCTTCCTCTAGTAGCCGATTCCAACATCGCAATAAACCGAACCGACTGTTCAATTTGAGCCCTGGGGGTCATCTATCGGCATTGTTTTCCATATCATCAGATATCCAAGGTTTACGTATAGCTACTGCACAGTTGTAAGGCCACCTGCAATAATTCAAAACACTGCCTCCTTGGCGGAATCTGGCGCCAATCTTTGAATATTGCATGATCTAGGATTAAAGCATCACCTGCTTCCTCCCTCAAAGAATCCATCCTTCGCCCTGTTATCCATATCCCATAATCGGTTTTAATCTGACTATCAGTTCACTGACGATTATAACATAAAGTTCGTACTTTTGAAGCTGAGGGACGATTCGATATCGCTGGCATATGTACTTCTAGGACGAACGAATAATTTTTAATTCATATTGCCATGGAGCCAAACGATGAACTGGTTGATCTTTCACTCTTCGCTGTATCTCCTACCAACGACAGTCACTTCGCCGTCTCAGACCCGCCTTCTCTTCCACACCAAACCTCAAGAAGCGCTTATACAGAGAACACTCTCCGCACGTACGCCGAGAACACCCTACAAAACTACGACTACTACCATCCCCGAAGCTGTACAATGAAGCCTCTTCCACCCCTCCCTTCTCGAAGACTAGGCGGCAGAAGAGGCCCCTTCCCCGACACTCGCGACGTCCAATCCTGCTGTATCCTCCGCCGAATTAGGAGACCGCGGCCAGACGAGCCCCTTTTCGACCCTCACCACTCCATCCCCCAACGCCGCAACATTCCCCCACCCCCGCAACTCACCCTCTCAGTTCCCGAAACCAGCATTCAACAACGCGCGCGCTCCCACACCTCCCCGTCCCCCATGGTCTGGCTGCCCGACGAGCAAATGTGGCTCACGTCGGACGAAGCGCTTCCGGGATTGGACCGTGAGGCGTACCAGGAGTCTCCACCTGCATATACGCGACGCAACTACAGCCGCTCAGAGTCCCCACCGACTCGCCACTTCCACTACGACCTCACTCCACCATTATCACCGGTGCAAGACCAGCTGCGCAGTCTGCTCGAACCGAGGGAAGAAGATCGCTTACTTTCCTCTTCGTTATCAGAGCGCGAACCGATTCAGGAAGAGATGCCCAGAGCGCCCGCGATGATGGATTGGTCGGCGTCGTATTTCCCGCCTTCGTCTTCTACGCCCTCGCTGCGGGTAGAGCGAGATGTGCCCTCGAGGGAGACGAGCTTCAGGAGCGCGGTCAGTCGGTTTGAAGAGGAGACGCCACGGGAGACGTGCAGTTGGGAGTGGGTGGCGAGGAGGGTGGTGAGGCCGGCGTCGACGATGTAGGCGGTTGGGGTCGAGTGGGTGAGGCGTGCCGGCGTTTGGGGGGGGGGGGTTCGCAAGAGCGTGGATCGCGCACTTTCAGGCCGCGTTGGAACATCGGATTCGTGCCCACGGATTGAAGGCTTTTCACAAAAACACGTTGGAGCTCAAGAGCGAGATTAAACAAAAACCAACCCACTATAAACATCTTAAGATATTGTCTTCACAACTACTATGCAAGAAGGAAATAATACAAGTTCAACCTACCTCACGCTTTCCGACCCGTCCTTTGCCCTGAACCCCTTGCCTCGGTCTCGAGTCTCTTCAAGAAGAACAGCCGTTAGTGAAGGACCGAGGAGGCTCTCTCGTAAAAGCAAAGCCGGGAGTAGTTGAAGAATATTGGGTTTCCGAGATAGTATACCCATCTACATATCCACAGTATTGATCTTATTTAACTTAAGAGAAAACATCATCGCCCTTCGTCTACGCTTCCTCCTTCCCCATTCGCTGAACAGCATCATCACATCACCCAACCAAATCCACCATCGAGTCTACAAGCCCTTCAAAACACCATGAAAGCAACATCTGAATCTCCCTTGAACCCCCAACACCCCACGTCAATAAACACCTAAAAGAACTGTTGCCAAAACACATAGAGCACGAAACAGCAACAAACCCAACCCACCCAAAAAAAAAAAAAACCAAGACACTGTACCATCTATACCCAACACCATCTCACACCAGAAAGAATACACATCCCAAACCCTCATCTCCCATCTGCCCTCGAAGCTACGTATCCCCTCCCTCTCGACTGCCAGAAGGAGGAGAATAGAGAAGTATGATATTGCACTCTATATCACCTCTTCGACAAAGAATAAATCGCCACTCCGATAAAAAGCCGTACAAACATCGACCACACAACGCCGTTACGACCAGCCTTCCTAGTCCCCCCTTCCGCCTCCACCCTCACCTCTCCCCTCCCATCCCCCAGATAGAGCATTCTCGCCCACCAGCAAGATCCAGATCCAGACCCACTCCTTGAAAAAGACAAGAGAGCGGGGTTTCCTCTGTAGTTATGGATAGGGCGGTGGGGATTTGGTTTTATTTTCGTTTGAGGAGGGGGGCGAGTGAGGGAGGTAAGGCAGGGAGATTGGATGAAGGCGGTTTTAAAAGTAGAAAACTCCATACTATGTATGGGACGTTGGCTGGCTCGTGGCATATTGGTTTAAATCGTTTTTCAGTTTGATATAAACGATGACTTGATAAAACATCATCGAAACACATATCCTTCTTCTTCTTCTCCTTCTCCCATCGCAAAACAAGCCCAAAAACAAAAACTAACTTTTAAAACACGGATTTTCTCTGCGTGCATAATCACACACACACACCCCCCTTTTCGACTTTCGGAAATACGAGCAAGAAAACCCCCCTTCTCAAGAACAATCACCAATTGCTAGTTTCCCCCCCCTCCCCTCCCCAAAAAACCAAAAAAACAAGAAACAAGAAACAAACAATCAACGCAGAGAAAGATACCAGAAAAAAATCCCCAAAACCCAAAAACAGCCGAAGAAAAACAAAAAAAAAAAAAAAAAAAAGGAAACCGCTTCCGCCCAGTGTCAATTAACCCCCCTTGCCAAAGATACATACATACATACAGAAGTAAGATACACTTACTTTTTTTCTCTCGATTTGCTTGGGAGGTTTTTATATATGGATATATGATATAGCGGAAATGAGGGATGTCTATCTGTCTGTCTGTCTGTGTGGTAAGATTGAGGGGGGTGGGGTTTGTGTGTGTGTGTGTGTGGGTGTGTGGGATTGGGGGGGGGAATGGGTGTGTGGGGGGGGGAGGGAGGGAGGGAGGGAAGATGTAAAGAAGGGGGGGGGGGGGGGGGGGGGGTTGGTTGTGTTGGGTGG